>Ga0180120_10001234_pt1 | contig 13109 bp, 15 predicted proteins | sample CPBDNA_3_FD_129677 | JGI IMG/M metagenome (GOLD analysis project Ga0180120, IMG submission 129677) | Freshwater to marine salinity gradient microbial communities from Chesapeake Bay, USA - CPBay_Spr_31_0.2_DNA (version 2) (version 2) | ecosystem: Environmental > Aquatic > Marine > Coastal ... | reverse complement strand
TCATCATCAATTTTCATAAAACGCTCACCATATTTTCCGTGTGTTTTGTAGTCGTTAAAACTGAACCAATAATTTAAAGGACGCTGTCTTTTGATGAAGAAATTCTTATTAAGTTTCTGTTCTTGTGATAGTTTATTATATTTTGCGTATGTAATGATTTTTAGATTACGCATATTATTCCTAAATGGGTATTTTAAAAACAACCTCAATAATAGATGTTTTTGAATATCAAATGCTTTCCAATAATCAACTACTTTATTTACTTCTTCCATACTAATCCAGTTTTCCGCTTGTGCTACTGATTTCTCGTTCTTACTAGTCCAAGCAGAATAATCATTATTATATTTATCCCTATGATTAATATAATCTCCAATAACAACAGGGTCAGCATCTAACGCCTGAAGTGATACTATCACGGAATTATATACATTTCTAATTGTTGTATATTTTCTATCTTTAAATAAGTCGTCAATTTTATCCTTATCTAATAGTTCATTTAAATTATCCGTAGGGTCTAAATCAAGCATTTTAAAAATTCGTCTAATATTTTGAAGATAAGCAGACAAAGATGATTGTTTAATATTTGGTTTGTATTCTTTGATTTTATTTTCTAGGTAATCCATTGTATATATATTAAACTAATAAAATAAATCTAATAATTAAACTCAATTTAATTCAATCATATCATATATTTTATCTATGTCAGTTTGTAAATCACCATCAAAATCTAAAATGAAAGGATTATTAGGTTCTGCTTTACTGACTTTTACGCCTTGCTTTGCTTTATTGCGTTGTTCTAGTCGTGCCTGTAATTTATCACGGCGTTTTTTCAATCTAATTCCCTCATCGGTTAATCCAGCGTATTCATTACTTTTAACTACTGCCTTTTCCAAATCAGGGTGTTCTGTTCTTTTTAAATTTTCATATACGATTTGACTAATTACCCAATCGTCTAATTGTGGAGAGGTTGCCCTATACCAGCATAACCCTTCCTCGTATGTATTATAAGGTCTTAATGCGTTGCCCCTACTATCAAACCCTTTATGATTTCCATAATTGTTATAATCAACAGGTCGTCCTTCGCAGGTTTTAGCGTCTTCAGTAAGACTATTAATATACTCCATACAAGCGTATTCACTTGCTCTTTTAAGTTCTTGTTTTCTAATATGATGCGTCATTATATTATATACATAGATAATAAAACTAATTTCTAAACTTAACTTGTTTTTTCTAGTATTTCACCAATTGCTTTTTTCTCTTGGACTTGTATTTTTTGGCGTTGGGTTTCCATTTGAATTCTTAAATCATTATTAGTTCTACCACTAATAGAGTTCCCCATTTCTAATTCTTCTAACTCTCCTGTTATTATCTGTGGTGGTTTTTCACATTTAACCACGCCACATATACTTAATTTCTCACAAGAAGACGCTTTCATAATTCCAACAATACAACCACCTATAGCACCAAAAACCCCAATAACTGCTATTGACGCTTCTGTAATTCCAAAACTTGTTATAATCATTTACTATACTTTAATGTCATTTTTTTTTAGTGGTCTTTTTTTTTGTAGAGAATTTAACACCTGTCCCTGCCGTTAATGCTCTTGATTGATGTGGTTTTAAATTTTGTATTGTTCCCTTACTTGGCATTCTAGCCCTTTTATTCATATTTGCTTCGTTCTGTATCCAACTCATAGGAGAAGATTTATGAGAGTTTCTTTTAATTTCACTGAAAATAGACATTTATATATTATATTAGATATTATTTATACATCTTCTTTTCCTTCTTCATCGTCATCGCTTTCAGTATCTTCTGTATCTATAAAAGTTTTTTGTATATGCCCCCCTTCTACTTCTACCCCTGCGTGTGAGGGTGCGGTTGCGTGGTCTTCGCCACCTGTCATTAAATTCATAGCACTAGCAGACATTTTAAGACCTTTTTGCTGTCCTGTGCTTACATCTAAATCATCACCATAAACCGCCCTTGTTAGGTTCGCATCACCAAATAATTCAGGGTTAGATGTTGTAAATTTCTCTCTTACATTATGTGCTATGGTTTCATATACTTCGTGTTCCATAGTTCTAGACTTCCAATATTTAGGTTGTAATTCAAAACCTCCCTGTATGGTTCTAACCTTTGATTTACTTAATATTGCTTCAAAATGCTCTTCGTCTTCGTCTGCCATAGTTCTTTTTAATTTCTCAACAATTCTAGTAGGCATTAGGGCAACCTTTCCACCACCCTTAACATCAGGAATACTAAACCGCTCTACTAATTCTTCTGTGTATCCGTATAGTCCTGATTTATCACCTTCACCGCTGAACTTTTCTAGTTTTCTCTCCATTAATTCTAAACCACTATCAACCGCCGACCTTCTAAAATTATCATTAGTCTTCCAATAATCAACCATAGTATTTAATTGGTCGTAATCTTCTATATTTTGTGGTGCTGAATTCATAGGAGCAGATGACCCAAATGTTTTTTCAAGTCGCCTTACTTCTCCCTGTAATCTATAATGTGCTATTGTTGTCTCCTTAAAAGGATTTTTTCTATATTTTTCTACAAAATGAAGCATCAATTGCTTGGTGTATGTTTTGTATTGTTTTACTATATCTGCTCTCATCTTTTTAACAGCATCTTTTATAAATACACCTTGTCTTTGTTCTGCTTCAACTGGTTCTTTTAATACTTCAATATGACTATCATAATTATTAGCACTTCTAATATCAGTATCCATATAGTCCTGTATTGATTGTAATTTTGCCTGAATTTGTTGTTTAGCATCTTTAATAGCATCTGCCTTTTTACTGGTTGGTTTATTTAATCCCCTACCTTTTCTAGGTTGTGGTTCTACTGGTGGAGTTGGTAAATCTTCATCGTCTTCTGGAGGAGGTCTAACTGGTGCTGACAATGTAGGCGTTGCTAGTGGTGGTTCTTCCTCTTCTTCCTCTTCTTCGTCTTCTGGTAATGCTTTACCTTCTTGTTGTGCTTTATTTAATATTGCTTGTTGTGCTTGTAAAATTTCTTCTTCTTCTTCATCACTCAACATAAAATCATCATCATCATCAAAATCTTTATTATTAATAGTTAATCTTAAATCCTCGTCTTCTACATCTACTATCATTCCCAACTCATTAATTTTAAGAGGTCTAGCAATTGGTAGAGGGTTAGAAATACCGCTTAATGATGTAGGTTGTAGAGCAGATGGAGCAGGAGCAGGAGCAGGAGCAGGGGCGGGGTCTGGAATAGATGTAGGTAATCCTTTAGCGTTTGTAGTCATAAATGTAGGTGGTTTATTATACAATAATCCTAATGCTGGTGTTTCTATTGGTTTAGAAGGGTTCGCCATATAAGCATCAAATTCCCTAATTGCTCTTTGTGTTTGGTATAATCCCCACCCCTGACTTACTGCCTCGTTTTTAATACTTTGGCGTTTGCCTGTTAAAAATTCTAAACTTGCCGACACTTCGGTATATGAACGCCTCTTCGCTGTTGCCTTTGCTTCTTTCTGTCTTTTCTTTTCTTGCTTTTTCTCATCAATCTTTAATTTTGCTATTTTAGCAACTTCACGCAATTTCTTCTCTTTTCCGCCCTTCTGTCGTGTTTTAACATCTTCTAACTCTTCTAATTTACTAGTAAGAACTTTATTAATCTTCTTGCGTTTAGTCTTTACAACCTTATCTAAATCATCGCATATTAATTTGCTAGTTTCCTTATCTTTTCCTAGATATACTTTTTTACCCCCTGAATTAAAATATTTAATACCATCTTCTTTAACATATACATTAAAGCGGTCTTTATCAGGCATTAACTTAACACATCTAGATTTAATGTATGTCTTCTTTCTTTTGTGAATAAAATATTTTCCCCTAGTATCGGTATTAATATTAACTTTGACTTTCATTATATATATTATATATATAATAAAAAATATTTATAAAAATAACACCTAGCACCTTACGCCCAAGTATTCGCTCCAAATTGAGAGTAATAAACAGGCACATTTTGATAGGGTGCGTATGTGTTGTAAGAATTAGGTTGAGGGGTTGCCCTCATTTGTTTTTCAGGTTTAACTTGTGATTTTGGTAGTTTGTTGCCCTTTGACTTGGGTTTAGTCTTTGTCTTCGTCTTTCTAGGCATTTATACCATCTAGATATATTTTAATTATCCAAAGAAACTTTTATTTTTATCCATATAGCGTTGAACTCTTTTTTTTTTTAATCGTTTCATCTCCGCCTTGTGGTGTATGTCTAATTGTTCGTCTGTCATATTATTTAGTAAAATGAAATTATCTAGATTTACCATTTTTGGTTTTTGTGGTGTATCCATATACATTATACTAGATATTAAATTCAACGAAATCTACTAACTCTGTATTTTTTTGAAATTTTCTTCCTAGTGTTTATAATAGGTTGTTGAAATAATTTATTATCTGCTAGTATCTTATTTTTATATTGTGATATGTCATTAGCATCTGTTAGATTGTTTGTATTAAATTGGGTGTCTTCTCCTTGTGCTTGAAAGACCATATAGTATATACATATATTTTAATTCTTCTTTTTATTATATACGCCCTGCCTGTAAAACAAATTCTTCTGGTGAAAATATTTGTGCTTGGTGTAATACTTGCTGGTGGTGTTGATTTTGAGGTTGAAGAGGATTTTGATGATGAAGAGGTTGGGGTTGAAGAGGTCGTTGCCGTATTCTACGAAGTTTTAATATAGCATCACGCCTTGCTAGTGCTTCTTTTAAATTAGCGGTAGTTGTTGCTTTTTCTTCTCTAAATCTTTCTCTTTCATCTCTTATCATTTCCCTATCTTGGTCGCCCATTATTTTATAAAGTTCGTTTCCATAACTTCCAACACTAGTTTCATCATCAATATAGGCGTTGTCTATTCTTTGGTTAAATCTCCCCTCTTGAATATCTAGGTTGCGTTGTTGAAATTTACGAAATTTTACCATATCGTCCATTGACATCTTATATATACATATAATATAAAAATTTATCCTAAAGATGATGAAACCATTTGGCGTTGTGGTGTGAATTTTGAAATAGGGTTCGCATCTCCTAAAAAGTTTTCTAGTGAATGAGATTTAATAACACCTTTTGACTTATACGAGTATCCTTTACCATATCCTTTATTCGCCATACTTAAACCATCACCTACTATATGATGCCGTTTAACCTTTCCACAATAACTAGGTGCGTTTGGTAATTTACACCTAACAGATGCTAGTAAATAACTTTTATCTGCTCCTCTTCCTGTGTTGAAGGTTTCCGCCTTTGCTCCTTTCTTTCTTGCTATGTGTTCGCTGATATTTCCACCTAACGAATGCCCTGTTGCTGTTATATTTTTTCCATACTTACTAGCAACATCATCATATAATTTCTCACTTCGTTTATATCTATCTGTTGATGCTTGAGTTCCTTTAAGAATATGAGCGTCATTATACATATCCTCTACATCTGTTGGGTCAGTTCCACGATAAGATATAATTGTTTTATTAGTCCCCTTATTGTGATAGACAGCGTGTTTTTTACCACTAAAACTTTCATCTAGTTCATACCCTCCTAAATTCTTTTCTCTCTGTCCTACTTTACTATACGATTGATTAGCAATATGAGCGTGTAATTTGGTTTCATCGCTCATAGTGTCGTATTGTTGGGCGTTTTGGACTTGTTCTATTTTAGACATAATCACCTTACCTACCTTTTTAATAGGGTTAAATAATTTACCTACCCTTTTAATAAACCCTGCCTTTTTCTTTGGTTCTGCTTTCATATATATAAATAGTCTAGATATTAAATTTTTTATGAACTTTTCGCATATTGTCCTCAATAGTCGTTGGGTCATTCCATAATATCCACCTACTCCAAAAACCAGCAGTATTAGCACCGCTTCTAGTCCAGTTCTCCCTCTTCTTATGTCTGTTGATATATAACTCTTTGCGTTTAGGGTCTTTATGAATAGTGTAATCACTTGCCCCCTTTTGACCGAAATGTATTTTTTTACCATCGTATATAATCATATATTTCTTATCCTTTCTTGTTGAAACTTCAATTTTCATATATACTATATTAGATATTTAGACAGGTCAAAGAAAAACTCACAGAAAATATTATTTATAAATAATTATAATTTGTAATAAAAAAAAAAAGTAGAAAACTTTATAAGTGTCTAAATGTCTAACTTCTTTTCTAGTGCTTCTATTCTTGTTTGTAATTGCTGAACCACCGCCATACTCATTCTATATAATTGTTCGTATTCAACTGCTTTAACAGCGTTTATTTTAGTTCCATCGTTTAATTCTAATCCAGCATTCTCATCATCTTCACCTTGATTAAATGAATTACTTATAATCTCATTTTCATTAACTTCAATCTCATCTGCTATAACCCCAAGTCTTCTTTTATCACTACAACCACTAACAATTTTCTTATATGTTTTAAGTTTAATAGATTTGAATGCTTCCCAATAATCCCCAACATCTTCAATTTCGTCTTTAATTCTTTTATCACTACCATTTACAAAACCTACATAATAAGTAATTGCTGTATTACTAATTTGTAATTTTGTAGAATTCACAACCCTTAAATATACATATCTACTCGATGAACCAGCATTTACAAGAGTATCGCCATTTGCTCCTTGTAAAACACCATACGATGATGTATTATGATGGTCTCTATGACTGAAACCAGCATAATCATTATGTCCTACATATCCTACTATTGCTCTACCAAATTCAAATTTTGTATTAGCATCTGGCGTTTCAAGTGGAGTTCCGCTTGTCATATCAATTTCTAATTTATGAGAACTATCAATATTAACATTACCTTTACAAAATATTGTATTATTATCTACCTCTATTACAGGCGTGTCATTAATTCCTATTTTTACTAATTGACCGCTTTTAGCATTTAAAATAGTCATTCCTGCCTCATCTTGAACTAACGCACAATTAGCAGAAGTGAAATTATCCCTATGTGCTATAACAAATTCATCGCTATTAGTAGCATATCCTAATTTACCTCTACCAAATTCAAAAATCGTATCGGCATCAATCGTTTCAAAAATCGTCCCACTTGATTTTCTCATATCTATAATATGTGAGTTATTGACTTCTATATTTACTCCCATTATTAGCGTATTGGTATTTAATCGCATTCTTTGACTATCATTAATTCTAAATGTTATATGTGTCCCATTAACCGCATTAACACTTGTTTCACCTGATGCGTTTTGTATTAACGCATAACTTACATTTGTAAAATGGTCTCTGTGTGCTACGCAGAATTCATCGCCATCAGTTCCATTATATCCTAATTTACCTCTACCTAATTCAAATATAGTATCATTATCACTTGTTGTTAATATTGACCCACTTGTTTTTAATATACCTAATTTATGTGAAGCATCAACAACAGCATTTGAATTAAATGTAAAATCATTAGCATCAATAGTAGCAGAAGAAACATTATTAATTCTTAAATGAAGAACTTGACCGCTTTTAGCATTTAATAATGTATCTCCATTTGCTCCATTCAATAAAGCATAACTTGTTGTAGTAAAATTATCTCTATGACTGAAACCAGCCCAATCACTATGTCCTGTATATCCTATTTTTGCTCTACCTAATTCAAATATAGTATCATTATCAGTAGTTGTTAATATTGAACCACTTGTTTTTAATAAACTTAATGTATGTGAAGCATCAACGATAATATTTGAATTAAATGTAAAATCATTAACACAACACACAGCACTACTTACATTAGCAATACGAAAATTAACACAAGCACCAGTAGGGGCATTTACAATAGTGTCCCCATTCATACTTTGGAAAATAGCACAATCAGTTATACTAAATCTATCTCTATGACCGAAACCTGCCCAATCACTATGTCCCATATATCCAACTTTTGCTCTTCCAAATTCATATATAGTATCGTTGTCGGTGCTTGTTATATTTGTCCCACTTGTTTTTTGTAATTGTATATTATTAGAACTACCAACAACTACATTATTTAGAAATGTATGACTATTAGCATCAACTACTTCTTTTAAAGCATCATTAATTTTAAATGTAATTGCTCTACTAGTTGGAGCATTAAGATTTACTCCGCCATCTGCGTCTTGTTTTAAAGCATAATTTACATTACTAAAATAGTCTCTGTGTGCTATACAAAAATCATCACTATCCGCTCCATTATATCCTATCTTCCCTCTGCCGATTGTTGCCGTTAAATCAGCGTCGTTAGATGTTAATACTTCTCCACTTGTGATATTGGATAATATATTAAAATTGGATACTAATGCCGTAGCAGATACGAATGCTATACTTACATCATTTACTCTAAACCCTACTACCACACCAGTTTTCGCATTTATTAAAGTTGTTCCGTCTGCGTCTTGTTTTAAAGCATATTTTGTAGTTGTAAAATTATCCCTATGTGCTATACAAAAATCATCGCCATCTTCTCCATTAAACCCTATCTTACCTCTTCCAAATTCAAAGAAATTATCAGCATCGTCATCTGTTATTTTACTACCATTAGAAATACCCCCTAATGCTACTACACTTGTAGGATTTACAAATGTATTAGTATCTGTATTAGTATCTATCGGTGTTCCCCAAGTCCCATCTTTTCTTAAATATGTATTATTATGTGTTGCTGAACCTTCAGGCACTAATCCTTGTTTATATCGGTCATTTGATGGTCTAGCATCTGCCCCCCCAGCAGTAGAACCCATAGGAAACATACTAAACACACTATCATATATATATTTACCTAATATTTTACCATCTGTATCTGTGGTTAATATAAAATAAGGTGATGCTTTATGTAAGTCATTACCAGCAACTACTAATATATCACTCTCGCTATAATTACTAGGTTTGTAATTATCTTTATGATATGTCTGTTTTTTCGTTTCAGTTTGTAATTGTCCGTTAGTATTATTAACTACTATATACTGAACTGCCCCTACTCCAGCACCAGCAGATTTTTTCCACTCATCGCCAGTAGCACCAATTTTAGGGTGTAAGGAATTAGAATTAGTTGTTGCGTGATGTCCTACAACATTAGAACTTGTGGCGTGTTGTAAAACATATTCTACTCCTCCTGTTTTATATACAGGTTCTGTTGTAAATATCCATTTTCCGCTAGTTTCATTATCGGCAGAATGAAAGGCAGTATAAGCATCATTTGTTTTTAATAATTTAGTAGCACTATTATCAGCAACAACTCCTAATACATCAGGGTGGATTTTATCAATCTTAATAATATTATCTTGTAATTTACAACTTATAAAATGATGACTAACTGCGTTTTCATCGTGTTCGAATACTACAATACAATCATTTGCTCTACTTCCTTCTGCGTGTGGTGCTATTGTGTTAAATGTGCCTGTCCCAGAAGTTCCTAGAGGTTTCAAAGAACTTAATAACTCTTTATGATTGTCTATTAAATTACCTGTCTTAATAGTAGTCTCAAAACTTAAACCATCTTCATCTACTATTGATTTTGTATTAACACTATCTGCTGTAATTGTAGTAGCGTTAATATGCTTCTCCCCTGTTAAAGATTTACTAAACATATATATAGTATATGTGTAGAAAAGTATTTTTATAAACAAATTTAGTATAATTAAACCGAAACTGAAGCAAGACCATCAGCACCAATCGTAAGCATCTTATCACTATGGACGAAAGTATCAACACGACAAGCAGTTGCTCCGTCGCACTGAAGAGTGAGAGATAGAGGAACAGCACCAGAAGCACTTACGCCAGTCTGGAGCATCTGGTTTTCAAAGTGATTTTCAAAATTCTGGGCAATCATAAATTTAGCATCTTTGCCGTCAGTTGCGGAAGATTGGAATTTAGCGTATCCCTGACTTACAACAGCGGTTTCAGCAATAGACCCAGCAGTTTCAGCGTAAGCACCACCTAAAGCACCCTGTGAAAGGACACATAGGGCAGATTTATCACTTAATACTGCTTCACAAATCCATACGCCGTTTGCCTGTTGGTGAGCGTTCGCATTAGCAACACCACCAGCATTAATAATAGTGCTTCCAGTATTAAGAACGAGGAATTGGTCGCCAGTGCCGATTGCGTTAGTGCCTGATGAAAGGGCGTGTTTGCCTGTAAATACAAATACAGCATAAGAAGCATTAGCACTTCCCATATATGCGTGAGGCATTACACTAACAATTTCTAGGTATTTGTCAAGTGCGTTAGAAGATTTACCACGCCACGAATGAGCGTCAATTTCACTACCACCATTAACATCGCCCAAAGCACCAAAACCCTTAAGCATCTCCGCATAACAAATCGCACCTCCGCCCTCGCAACTAACTTCAAAGCGTGGGTAGTCAGTAGTGCCGAGTGTGTATTTGTATTTAGTAGTTTCACGACAAGTCCAAGACCCAGTGCTGTCTGTCGCAACAGAGGAGACATTAGCGGTTTCGCGGAGGATAGTATAGACCGATTTAACACTACTTGCTCGTTCGCTGATTTCTAAATTAACTTCTCCTGCCTGTGTGCCGAGAGTATCAATATGAGAACTATAAGTATCAAAGTGGATATTGACACCTTCACTAGCAAGTTGATTACGGAACATAGCATCAAATTCATCACTGAAATCAACTAAATCCATATGAAGATGGACTTGGTCGATTACATAAGAATATGAACCTGTGCCTGATGCCTGATGACAGCGGTTGAAATCGTCAAGTTCAATCTGTAGCGTGAGACCACCCTGAAGGTATTTAAGTGGAAGGTATTTAGAATTACTTAAAATACCACTTGCGGACAACTGAATAGCGTAAGTGTGTCCTGTTGAATTAACACCCCAACCCTGACGCTCACTAATATCGCCGTATCCCTGAAGAACGGAGGCAGAAGTTTCGTTATGGTCGTTAGGTTGAGTAGCACGATGGAGGACACGAGAGAGGACATTGTAATTCTGGATATTTTCTAGGACTGAACCATCAGCACCCTGAACCTGAATATTTCTAATCCACGAAAAAGCACCATTATCCATACAAGTTTCACTATTAGCGGTATTCATAAGGTTAGTAAGCAAGTCGGTCTGTGCGTCAGTAGCACTATTAGCATCACAAATTTTATGGCGGAATGTAAGGTAAGTATTAGCACAATCAAGGTAAGACTGCTGTGGAAGATTAATGCGGATAATTTTAGTTTCTTCAGGTTTAAATTTGTTGCCTGACTGAACGCCCTGACGGACGGAACGGCGTTGAGATGGAACACCCATTGGTAGAACATTATAACGAGCGGAACGAGGAACAATAGACATCTATATATATTACACATAGAAAATAATTTTACGAAAAGAAACTTAATAAAAAAAGATTTTATTTTTTTGGTTTTGGTTTTGGTTTTGGTTTTGGTTTTGGTTTTGCTTTTGCTTTTAATGCTTTTGCTTTTTCTTTTGCTACTTGTTCTCTTATCTTTATTCTTCTTGCTGTTGCTCTTGCTTTCGCCCAAACTGCTGGGTCAGTAAAAGCGTTCCTGAATGCCATATTATATACTATCTCAAATATTTTATTTTTTTCTAGAGTTTTAACCCAATGATGAATTAACAACTCTAGTTGTGTGATGTTTAACAACATTACTAACCTGACGAAGAGGGGTTGCCCTCATAATATCCTGACTTTGTAGGTGTTTAGTGATGTTTCTTGCCCTAGACTGAAGGACAGGGTGGCGTCCAGCAGAACTAATAACATCGTTAATCATCGTGGCGTTTTGTCGCTGACTTTGTAGGTGTTTATTACCAATATTCGCTACTGACTGATTACTGAATTTACTAGACATTTTACCACTAATAATTTGTTCTACATTACCAGATGGCATTTTAGAAACCATAGACTGACCTGTTCGCAGGAGTTTATCCCCTGTTTTTACTCCTAGTTTCGCACCTTCAAATAGCATCTGTGCGGACATTCCCTTAATAACAGGGGCAGAATATGCTTGTTTAGCAAGGTCTCCAATTACAGGAACACTAGCAATAGCGTTCCCAATGTCTTCTGCTTTGCTTAAAACATTTTTAGCAATGCCTAACCCCTTTTCGGCAACCTTGCCTACCTTTGTAAGGATATTTTTAGGGTTTGCTTTTCCTATTTTTTTTGCTAGTGCTTTCGCTTTCCCAACAATTCCCATAAGTTTATATTAATAATGTATATATTAATATAATCAAAAAATTCAAAAAATTTAATTGCTTCTACGGCGTTGAACCTGTGAAACACCCTTGCCTACACTCATACCATCTAGGACTTTTTTACCACCTTTAAAACCCTTTAACTTCTTACCAACTCCAACTGCTACTAATGCTGTGCCTAAATCGGTTTTACCACTAATAACATCTGCTCCTGCTAGTCCTGCGTCAATTGCCCTAGCATAAGGATTAATAACTTTTGTAAGATTATAACCATCTTCTAAAACCCCACCCACTATAGGAATATCACTTATCACATTCCCAACTGCTTTAACACCTTTAGCAACCCCCCCTACAATTGCCTTAATAGGTTTGTCTAAACCTGTTTTCTCTCCTACATATTCTACTGCTTTAACAATAGGAGATGCTACTACATTAACAACTTTACCAACTGCTGATACTGCCCCTGATACTCCTTTACCTACTGCTCTACCAACACTTACTACTCCTTTTCCTACTTTTTTCGCTGTCTTTGACAACCAACTCCAAAAACTCATTATATAATATTCTACTATATTTTAAAAATATCTTAATATTCTTTCCGTTCAATATTAATAGTTTCTACAACAATACTAAATTCCCAATCCATACCATTCATATCAATTCGTAGATTGTCGCTGTTTGTAAGTCTAATAGTCAAATCGTTCAATGGTTGTCCGTTTGCTAGTTGTGATTTAAACATATTAGCAACAGGTGAAAAGTGCTGAATTTCGTTATACTGGTTTGTGAGTGGAATTTTTGCTAGAATATCACTGCTTCCTCCGTGTTTGCTTTCAAATGAATTAATATTACTCAATGGACTTCTAATATATAAGGCATTATCACCGCTTACATTAGCAACAACAGAACTTACAATATGTCTAATATT
>Ga0180120_10001224_pt1 | contig 13132 bp, 16 predicted proteins | sample CPBDNA_3_FD_129677 | JGI IMG/M metagenome (GOLD analysis project Ga0180120, IMG submission 129677) | Freshwater to marine salinity gradient microbial communities from Chesapeake Bay, USA - CPBay_Spr_31_0.2_DNA (version 2) (version 2) | ecosystem: Environmental > Aquatic > Marine > Coastal ... | reverse complement strand
GCACTGGCAAATCCAAACTATGTACCATTTCAATAAGATATTTGCAATAGCAATGATAATACTACTGACCGGCTGTAGCATAGGTGGTGAGAAGAAGATCAAGATCTTCTCTGTTGAGAAACCGAGGGAGAAGTTGAACTACGACATGCCAACTCCATTACAGATGGAAGAGATCTATTGGCACATCATCACAAGTGAGAACGCAGAACAAGTGTTCAAGAAACTAGAAGAGGCGGGTATAGATCCCGTATTATTTGGAATCACAGATAAAGATTACCAAGTATTAGCCAGAAACTTCGCACAGATCAGACAAAAACTGCAGGAAACCAACAATCTCTTAGAAGAATATAAGAAGTACTACGAAGACACTGGTAATTCCAAATAAATACTACTATAATGAAGATCAGTGATAACACGTCTATTTCAATGCCTATGCGGAATTTACTTTCCATCTTGGCCGCAGTTGCGGTTGGAGTATGGGGATATTTCGGCCTGGTGGAAAGATTAACACTGTTGGAGATGCAGAACGCATCGCTGACGAAAGATCTAGAACACGCAGAGGACAGACTCACAGCAGACATTGAGAAGAACAACGAATTCAGGATCAAATATCCTAGGGGTGAGTTGGGTCAGAGTTCACAGGACATAGAACAGTTCATGTTGATAGAAGACCTATACAAGAGTGTTGAGAGAATGCAGAAACACCTGGATGCGATGTCCAACAACAAGATCAATATCGAGTTCCTGAACGAGCAGATGGACAAGGCAGTGACCAACATTGAGAAATTAAAAGACGCTGACAGAGACATCAAGTACACAAACGGTAACGGAGCGGAACACTAATGATAAAAAATTTAAAAGATTTGGTTATAGTTATATTAGTAGGAGGAATACTTACTCTGCTAGGAATAATAATCATAGGCGACTATTATGTTGCACTACAAGAAAATAGACCCGTAGACGAAAGTGTTATCACTTTAATGAAAATGGCACTCACAGGACTAATTGGCATCATTGCTGGTTGGATGGGATCTAAATGATTGAAACAGTATTCGCATTGTTGATGTTTGTCAATGGAGAGATCAAGGAACACAGGATCCAAGAAAGCATGGCAAAATGCTTGAGGGGTAAACGTACAGCCGAAAGACAATACAGTGCAAGTGTCAAGTACCAATGTATCAAAGCCAAAGCAGAGATAGAGATATACATGGGTCAGAAATCAATCAAAGCAATAATACTGGAGTAGAAATGTGGACATATAGATGTAAATTGAGAAGAGTGGTGGACGGAGACACAGTTGATGTTGACATCGATCTAGGATTTGGGATATGGCAGATGAATGAACGTGTGAGAATCATGGGCATAGACACACCAGAATCAAGAACAAGAGACAAGATTGAAAAGAAATTTGGATTGGCCGCGAAAGCCAAACTGAAATCACTGCTAGGACCTAACCCTGTATTACAGACGACCATCAGTAAGAAAGGTGAGGACATGAAGGGCAAGTTCGGAAGAGTACTGGGCGACTTCATTGTGGACGGCAAGCAAGTGACTGAGATCATGTGCAAGACCGGACACGCAGTACCATACTTTGGTGGTGCGAAAGCGGACACGCAGAAGCAACACATGAAGAACAGGAAGAAATTAGTAGCAGAGGGCGTTGTGAAAGGCGCCATCGAATAAATACGCACATTAAAGGGGAACAAACATGGAAATGATATTAGCACTAGCAATGAAATTTTGGCAATGGACTGTTTTAATCGCAGTTGTGATCATCGCCGCAATCATAAACTGGACAGACAAGAGAGCAACAACAAAATTAAAATTCAATTACAAAGGAATGCCCAAATTACAACCGGTGCCGATCAAGACAAAGGGCAAAGGTTTCTGGAAAGGCATCGTGATGTGGTTACTTTCAACGAGGAACTGGGTATTGACAGACGACTGGAAGTACAACATTGACGGAGAGGAATATGTGATACCAGCAGGATTCCAATTTGATGGAGCAAGTATTCCTAAATTCCTAAGAACTTTCTTCTCACCAGTGGGTGTGTTAATGATAGGTGGACTTGTCCATGACTACGCATACAAATACAAAACACTGTTGAAGAAAAATAAGAAAGACACAATGGGTGATCTCACTCAAAAGAGAGCAGATGAGATATTCAGAGATATCAACATCATTGTAAACGGTTTCTATAGTATGAACAGACTTGCATATTGGTCATTGAGGATAGGTGGCTTCGTTGCTTGGAACGGACACAGAAAAAGAAACGCAAAAATTAAAGGTGTGAAATAATGGCTGAGCAATTAAAAGAAGACAAGTTAATAGTAAAAGATAACATGGTCAAAAAAGGTGCCAAGGACGGTTGGGAGTTAATAAAGATCGTTTGGTTGTTCCTGAAAGAAGAATTACCACAGTTCCTATCAAATTGGAGAACGGTTCCAAGAATCATGATGGCATTGTACGGACTGGTGTTCTACAACACCATGCAATGGTTCATGATGTTGGAGAATCCAAACAACGCACAGGCAGGTTTTGTGTCAGTTGTGGTTGGTGCTGGAGCGGCCTGGTTTGGACTTTACGTAAACGGTAAAAAGACAGACATCAAAAAGTAACAATAATTACTAGTGCATGAAATTGTACGAACCATTTCAATTCCTTACGGCAGACGAGTGCGATCATTTAATAAGATACGCAAAGGACAAATTACAGTCAGGGAATACATTGGGTAAGAACACGGTAAGACACAACAGGATTGCCTGGTACAAAGACAGCAAACATTGGCCAAAGTGGATCTCAATGTTCAATAAGATAGATCCTGTAATAGATTGGATACAGACGCCACAAATATCATTTTATACTCCAGGAGAACAGTACGACTGGCATTACGATACCTGGCCAAATTATAGGACACACATAAGACATTTTACACTAACTTGTGAATTGCAGAATGCCCCTGGTAGTAGCATAGAAATTGAAAACCATACTATGCCGCAACTTGAAAAAGGTCAAGCGATAATATTCAAACCTGGAGATAGGCACAGAGCCACCTCACCAACAGAGGGAGAACGTATAAGTTTTACCATATGGGCAATGGCACTGAATCCAAACAAGCATTGACGTATTGTATTTCTAGTGTACAATTAGATAGATGAAAAATTATTATGATGTTCTAGGCGTAAATGAGCAGAGTACAAGTGCGGATATCACAAAGGCATTTAAGGATTTAGCCAAGAAGTATCACCCGGACAGGGGAGGTGATGAGTCAAAATTTAAAGAGATCAACGAAGCACACAACACACTCAAGGATTCGCAGAAACGACACGACTACGATACCATGCGTAAGTTTGGTGGCACCAACACAGGTGGTGGAGAACATCCGTTCTTCAATGAAGAAATATTTGGTGATTTCTTTTCCGGATTTGGCAACGGTAACATGGACCCCGGTGGAAGGTTCAATTTTACCCGTGGCCCAGGAAGAGAGCGTGTGTTCCGTAACAATCCCAGGGGGAACAGAAACGTGCAAGTGAGGATGGCAGTAAGCATCAAGGAAGCAATGAATCATAACGAAAAGACCATAAACTATAAATTGCCTAGCGGTCGTGAAGAATTTGCAACTGTCAAAATTCCTGCAGGTGTACAGCACGGAGTGACTTTCAAGTTCCAGGGAATGGGTGATGACTCAATAAAGAATATACCACGTGGTGATTTGATGGTTGTGATGAGTGTTCTTGATTCAGATGGCTACACAAGAAAAAATAATGACCTGTACACAGATAAAACAATTGATTGTTTTCAAGCAGTAAGAGGTACAGAATTTAATCTTAAAACCCTCGATGACAATATTATTAAAGTAAAAGTGCCTGCAGGCACACAACCTAACACAATCTTGCAAGTACAAGGCAAGGGTATGCCCGTGCATAAAACGATAGGCATACGAGGTAACCTGTATGTGAAAGTACATGTGTTAATACCTCAACTGAGTGCCGCTGACTTGAAGAAGATTAAGGATCTATAATGAAGAAAAAGAAAACATACATACACGTGAACCAGCATGTAATTAGGGCAAACAAGAAACACGGTGCTAATGATCCCGTGATAACAATCAAGCAGGGTAGTAAGAACACATACTGCCATGAGGTAGAGATCAAAGGACCAAGCCGTATGATATACGGAGGCAACGACAAACCCATACTGAGCTGTGGTGCGAGAGTTGTGATAGAAACAGAATCAGAAATAGAGGTGCTCAAATGATACAAGTATTCCAATACCCACACGAGACCTTGCTACAGACCAGCACACCCTGGACGGACACAGACAGCATACAAGGTTACGATGACAGGGAGAGGTTTGAAAGCGACATGATAAGGTTGATGCTTGATGAGAAAGGAATGGGACTAGCCGCCAACCAGATAGGCATTACCAAAAGATTTTTTGCAATAGGGCATGAAACATTTGACACATTTCAAAAACATGCTATAATTTGGAATCCACAGATGATAAATTCTAGTAAAGAGAAAGTTATTGATGTGGAAGGGTGTCTTTCTTTCAAGGATATCTTTGTAAAAGTAGAAAGACCAAAAGTTATTGAAGTACAATATGAAACAACACAAGGCAAAACAAGATTCGCAAAACTCAACGGTATGGAGTCCAAGTGTTTCCAGCATGAACTCGATCACCTTGATGGTATTACGTTTAATAAAAGAGTCTCTAAAATCAGATGGCAAATGGCAAACAAAGGATAATAAATGTTAGAAGCAAACGAAGGACTAGAAAACATATTTGAAAACTCCGTAAAAGAAGCGGAGAAAAGAAGACACGAGTACGTAACAATAGAACATGTACTTTTGGCACTCATCAAAGATGAAGGTATTGGCACAGTACTCCATGATTTTAAAGTAAACGTGAGTATGTTGATAAAAGATGTTGAAGATTACCTAGACACCAAGTGCAATGATATAATTGCAAAAGGTAAAGAACCAATGACCCCTCGTAAAACTGCTTCTCTAGAAAGGCTTATGAACAGGGCATTTACACAGGCTTTATTCCAAGGAAGACAAGATGTAAGTTCTATAGATATTTTAATTTCAATATTTGCCGAGAAAAAAAGTTATGCGGCTTTCTTCTTAAAAAAACATCAAGTTAACAAACAAGATTTAATGGATCTAGTTTCAACCGAAACTATACTTGATGAAGGAATGGCACAGATGACCGGCGGACAACCAGGTCAAGAACAAAAACTAAGACCCAACCAAGCAGACAGAATACTTAAAAGTTATTGTGAGAATCTAAACCAAAAATACTTTGACAAGAAAATCGACCCTGTGATAGGTAGAGAACAAGAGACCGAGGATTTGAAACAAATACTAGCAAGAAGGAACAAGAACAACGTTCTTATAGTTGGTGACCCAGGTGTTGGTAAGACAGCAGTTGTAGAAGGACTTGCTAGAAGGATCGCAAAGAACAAAGATGACATACCAGAATACTTGAAAGACCACATTGTATGGAGTCTGGATGTGAACAGTCTAATAGCAGGAAGTAAATTCAGAGGTGACTTTGAAGAGAGATTGAAACTTATTGTTAATGCATTAGATCAAAAAGGCAAAAGTATACTGTTCATAGACGAAGCACACATGATAGTTGGTGCTGGTGCAACAGGGCAAGGCAACAACATGGACATGGCAAATATGTTAAAACCTGCACTGCTAAAAGGTTCGATAAAAGTACTTGCTTCGACTACATGGGAAGAATATAGAAAATATTTTGAGAAGGATAGAGCACTGATGAGAAGATTCCAAAGACTACAAGTTGGAGAACCATCTAAGGAAACAGCAGTAAAGATATTGAAAGGTGTAAAACAATACTATGAGAAATTCCACAACTGTATCATCACTGACGAGGCATGTGAAGACGCAGTTGATTATTCTACTAAATTTATTGCGGATAAGAAATTACCAGATAAAGCCATAGACGTAATTGACGTGGCCTGTGCCAGATTAAGATTAAATGGTGTGAAGGAAGGCAAGATAGATCATGAGGAGATAATACATGAGATATCTGTAATGACAGGGATAAGCATAGAACAACTATCGCAGAAGCAGGCTAGTAATCTGAAAACACTCGAAGAGAAAATGAAACTGCAGGTTTACGGACAAGACAGAGCAATCAGCACAATAACAGACAAGATATTAGTTGCTAGGGCAGGACTTAAAAGTCTTACAAAACCTGTTGGCTCGTTCTTGTTTCTAGGACCAACGGGTTGTGGTAAAACTGAGACCGCAAGGCAATTGGCAAAAACATTAGGGGTTGAACTGATCAGATTTGATATGTCTGAATATCAAGAGAAACATTCTATTTCAAAACTGATTGGGTCTCCGCCAGGCTACGTAGGTTACGAAGACTCAAACATGGGAGGTGGTATGTTTATAAACGAAGTCGAAAAGAATCCACACGCAGTTGTATTATTTGACGAGATAGAAAAAGCACACAGAGACGTTTCAAACATGTTGCTACAAGTAATGGACTATGGAACAGTCACTGGAAGTAATGGTAAGAAAGCAGATTGTAGAAACATCACACTTATAATGACCTCTAACTTAGGTGCAGAAGAGAATGAAAGAAACAATATAGGTTTTGGTAAGAGTGAAAGATCTGGTGAAGATGACAAGGCACTTAAAAAATTCTTCCCACCGGAGTTCAGAAACAGACTTGATGCAGTGATCAAGTTCGATAAACTTGGCAAAGACACTATGAAGTCTGTTGTGAAGAAATTCTTACAAGAATTGAATACTATGACTATGGAAAAAGATGTTGAAGTAAATGCAACAGACGAAGCAATAGAATTCTTAATGACAAAAGGGTTTGATGCTAAACTTGGTGCAAGACCTTTACAACGTGTCATTGATGATGAAATAAAGAAACCATTATCTAAAATGATATTATTTGGTGAATTAACAGAGGGCGGCATGGTAGAAGTTGGACTGTCAACAGATATTATTCCAAAACTTACTGTTAATTTTAAAGCAAAGAAAGAGCCAAAAGTTCTCGAAACATTCAAACCAAAGGTTTCAGGTGAGAAAACATCACAATAAATTGTACTACGGCAAATACCGGTATCGTACTGAATTCAAGATGCCAGGAAGCCTCATGTTCTATCCTACCACAGATGAACATCTTGTAAAGATAAAAAAAGATTATGCTGATGCAAAAAACATGGTAGGACTCGCAGATTTTATCATCAAAAACAGGAAGAACATTAAATTTCGTTTTCAAGATAAAAAGGCAATTTTCTACACTGACTATGAAAACTCTTTGATATTGATCGACAATTTTTGGGACTACTGGACCGGCTCAAGGTCTGTTGATCCTAAAATGACTAAACTTGGCAAAAATATAGTTGGTTGTAAAAGATTACCACACGGCAAGTACAAATACCAAGTTTACCTTAAAAAGGATGCTCATTTATATATAGATAACACACAAAAAAATAACCTATATCAATTTCTAGAACGCAATACAGATAATTGCCTATTGACACAATGGGCAGTAATAGATTGGTTCGAAGACAAGTGTCCATACTGCTTTGGTGGATACTTCTACGTGACTTCTGAGCAATTCATCACACCAATATACATGATGGCACAAGAGGCAATAGACAAAGTAATTCAATATCGAAAGGTGGAAAATGAAAGCAATAAAAAAACTACGAGATAAAAATATATTCAACGATCAAAGTATTGTTGAAAGTATGATACAGAAGAACTGGATGGGTAGTCCGGTAATCAAAAGAAGCCTACTGAGGGTAAGAAAGGTCAGAGAAGATGACTGTGTGTGTGAGGAACTCGGCGAAGCAGATGGAAAAGCATACAAGATCAAATATATCAATATATTGACTGTGGACGGACAAGAACCAAACGAGTTGGCCGCTGTGTACGGACTAGGTCCAAAAACAGCAAGATTCAAAAGAAAAAATACTGAATAAATAACAACGATGGCACAGACAAGTACAACATTATCAGGTGAAATTACACATAAAAGTGATATCAGTGGTTCAGACATAAGTTTCTCGGCTACTGGATCTACCTACACTATATCTAGTACTTCTACGGTGCTGACAGGCGCAGGTAAATTGGCCGCTAGAGATCTTGTAACAGTGACAGGTACCTCAAACAACAATGCAACATTCACAGTCAAAGAAGTTATATCCACTACAGAATTCACAGTCGAAGAAGTAGTGACCACAGAAAATTCAGATGGGTCTACTGACACCACTCTTGATCACACCGGCTTTGTCACTGACAAGGACAAGGGCGATGGATACTACTCACAGCCAGATGGCGTACATACAATCGCTTATCATGTTGGAGCAACAATCAATGACGATGCAAACATCAGTCTTAAAATGCAAGGATCACTTGCAACCACCCCAACAGAAGATGACTGGTTTGACATATCAGGTACAACAATAAATCAGGACAACATAGACGGTTCTACCTTGGCCTTTCATGCAAATTTCACTGGCAATTTTGTATGGGTAAGAGCAAAAGTATCAGGATTAAGTGCTGGAGCAGTTTCTAAAATTTTATATAATCATTAATGCAACATAAAGATCTAATTAATGGTCTTATGCAATTAAATCCGGAAGGTGGACATTTTAAGCATCACCCAAAAACTGGCTGGCCTGTGCAAACACCTGCAATCAAAGATGAACTGCATATTTGGTTTGAGGACGATCTTACTTTTTACAACAACAAAGTCGTAGAAGTAGAGAAGTACATAGATCATTACGGCAAAGATATCAACAAGATAACTTTCTACACAGATCATAAAAACTTGCACAAAAGATATCCAGAACTAAATTGGGTTTACTATCCAAAATGGTTGAGGGTACACACAATTAATTCAAACATTCATCAAGACGAGTTGACTAGGAATTTTCATTTCAATGATAAGACGACACGTTTCCTATGCTTGAATAGGAATATTAGAATGCATAGAGATGTTGTGTGTAAAAGGATCAAACAAGATTACCAGCATAACTCATTGTGGACCTATCATTCAAGAGGTGTTGGTAGTTCATGCGAAGGTGATTGGTCATTGAAACAATACAATTCAGTACCGATGTGGGGTGGGGTGGATCTTGACAAAGTTGATGATATCGCTAGTCATAAAGAAATGTTAAGAAACACAAAAAACTTATTGCTGGCAAAAAAGATGTACAATGAAACCTCATTCTCTTTGGTCACAGAGACAAGGGCAACATTGCCTTTTGATTTTGTCACTGAAAAAACTATGCAGTGCTTTGTGGCACTACATCCTGCATTGTACGTAAGCAACCAGTATCACGTGGCTATGCTTCGTGACTGGGGATTCGACCTGTTTGATGATGTGCTGGATCACTCTTACGACAATGAGGACGACGCCACTAGAATAAATTCAATGTTTGAGAAAAATCATGATATTTTAACCAATGGCTTTCCCATTGACGATGACATCAAACTTAGATTAGAGAAGAATAGAACTCATTATTTTACAGATTTCATAAAAAGTTTGCCTGATCTAGATTGAAAATGCCATAAACGCTAGGTTCTAGCAAGATCAACTTGAGTTGACAGATCCGCGTTCCGTGTTATACTATTAACATGAACGACAATGACTTAGAACAGATCAACACAGTTGATGTGAATATCACGGCTGAATCGATAGATGCACACGTGATTTGCCTGAGGGAGAATGGTTACAAGATTTCCAAACCCTTTTCATTATACACAAGATACATCCTATTCTTCGTACTGGGTGCAACCATGATGGGTGCATTAGTATGAAACTAAAACCCAAAGTAAAGAACACAGTATTGGCTGGCTTGGCTGGCCTTACACTTACTGCCTGTGGTGGTGGCGGTGGTGGTGGTGCTACTGGACCAATAAATGATTTTATAAATGATGACCTGTCAAATCTTTCCGGTTCAGCAAGTCTTGTAAGTTCTTACAGTACACTTCTAACAGACTTTCGAAGTGTTATATCAAGTGGTGACATCAGTGCAATACAGGGTGTAATCACAGGACCTGATGAGAATGACATATCACAAGCGAACACACTACTAACACAATTGGCAACTGCCGAAGCACTTTGGAATCAAACCGAAGATTTGATCAGTGATCAAGATGACGCAGACAAGTATGCTATCTACAATTCGGATTCATTCAAAGAAGCACACGCGGCCATGCTTTACCTACAGAACCATGTAAAGCCTGTAATACAAAAAGTCGCAAATGGGCAAACTATTACCTTAGCAGATTACAATCTCGTAGACAAAGCCTCGAGAGCAAATGAAATAATAGAACAAGAGAAAAATTCAACTTCAAGCGATTACGCAAACACAAAAAAAATTAAGACCGTAGAAACAATTACGAATGACACAAGCGAAAGCACTGATGCCACAGGCACTGCAACTATAACTTACAGTGACTGGACTACGGTTCATGCTGGTGGAGGCGATGAGACAAGAACAAAAACTGCTACAACACCTAATATTAGAACAACTGTTACTACAAGATGTACGTTCACTAGAACTACATTCCTTAATAATTCTACATCGGACGGTGCCCAGACTTGCACCGTACTGAATACCACAACAACAGACTTGGATCCAACGGTAGCAACGGAAACAGAAACAAGGGAAGGTGATAACCCTGTTACTGCAACACTTGACCTTGATCCCACTGTTGTGACGTCTACAGAGTCATCAGCAAACTACACGGAGACAACAGAATCCGATGCTGATAACACAACCACAGAAATCACAGAAGGTAGTGCAACCACAAACACAGCCAACAGAGATGTCACAGTGACAACCGATCACGGCGACAACACATCAACAACCGTGGTGACAAGATATGTTGACACGACAGTGACCACCCCTATCACAACTAAAGTGTATAGAACTAGAACCTACACAGACTACGTGAAGAAAAAAACAAGAACAGTCACAACCACTACGCCTAGACAACAACTTACATACAAAGATGGCACGACAGAGGTCATTACCGGAACGGCCACGATAGTAAACGGTGACTGGTCGGTGGTACCATTGAGCGATTCTACCAGATCAGAGAATATATTGCAAAGTAATACAACTGCAGATCAAGTCGAAACAACAAGTGATTCAGGCACAGAGATAAGCAGGGTGACGGCATCTAATGCCTACACTGACAATGACACTAACCTTGGTACAGTTACAGCAAATATGAGTACTACGGTGGCTGATCATCAGACAGCGGAATACAATGCCAACACAGGATTACATATGATAAACGCCGCGGACGCCTACGCAAAGGGGTGGACAGGTGAGGGTGCGGTGCTTGGTGTCATAGACACTTGGCAGGACACAGATCACGAGAAACTAGATGGCAAATATCTTTTCTACAAGGACTATGATCCATACAACGGCACAGTGGATGAAAGTGCCCAAGGACATGGTACATTCGTTGCATCCATCATAGCAGGTAAGAGAGACGGAGACAGCCTAGATGCCAATGGTAGACTTACCACAGGTGACTACACCCAAGAAACGTATTGGGAAAATGGAGAACAAAAAACAAGGTATGTACTCACAAAGAACAACGATATGCACGGTGTTGCGTTCAACAGTAATTTGGTTGGTGCAAACGTGGACAGATACAGCAGTGGAGGTATATCTAAGACACAGGCACAGAATGCCTTACACGATTTCGCAAAATTGAAATCACCCACATCAGAGGGTGGACAAGAAATGAACATCGTGGCAGTCAATATGAGTTTCAACACTCCTCAACTTTTCTACGAAGGTGCGGCAAAGACTTCGACGGTGACGCAACTATCAGATGGTACTTACAACGCATCAGAGATCATATCTAAGATAGAAGCGAATGGTTATGGAGATTCCGAGTATTGGAAGATAGCCACAGACAACGATATCATACTTGTGAATTCTGCTGGTAACTATGGATTCGCACACGCAGGTGATCCAGGTATATGGGCAGTTGAGACAGACTCCAATGGCAATCTTGTGCTAGGAGGCAAGATGGTGATAGTGGGCAACTGGGACGGATCTAACGTGTCAGGGAACAAGGCAGGACACGTTTGCCTAGACATCAACACAGTGAACAACACTTGTAATGATACACACAGACTTTCAGAATTCTACATACTAGCACCAGGTACAGACATCACAAGTGCTATCTCTAATGATAGATACACATCAGGCAGTGGTACGTCTTATGCGGCACCACACGTTACAGGTGCGTTTGGTGTTTTGAACCAGATGTGGCCATACATGGCAGGTGACAAACTTGTCAAACTTGTGATGAACACAGCAGACAAGAACCTATCAGGCTATGACGTGAACATACACGGACAGGGACTACTAGATCTTGACGAGGCGACAAAACCACAGGGTGCTGTAGGATTAGCAACGTCAGGTAGGGTGGACCATCCCACTGTGAGTCTTAACAACACCTACTTCTCGACAGGCACATCTCTACCTTCGAGCCTATCTAACTTGAAGATAATGGTGCTGGACGACTATGACAGAAATTACTACATGGATATTGGATCTAGTTTCGTTGTACAGGACAAGAGAAAGTTCTCTGACGTACAGATGTTGGTAGACAACAAGAACACTTTCCTACCACATCAACAGATGTATGGTTCATTCGCACAGGGTGGACAGTATGACCTTGCTAAGAACTACAACTTTGGATTCTACACAGGTGAGAATGGTGGTGGAGACTACTCACTGAATGTGGGCAAGGACTTCTACATAAACAACAACTTAAAATTTAAAACAAACATAGGATACATGAGTGAACAGGATACATGGTTGGGCAACGATTCCAACGGTGTGTTGGCTGTTGGTGACAACAACGACACAACATCACTAGGAATAGGTGTAGCATATCAATTAGGTAACAACGTGTTGACCCTGGATTACTCACAAGGCAAAACAGACATGAACACAACAAATGATAGCCTGATCAAATCATTCTCAGACATAGAAACAGAATCTTACAGGTTGGCGTATGAAATACACAAAGATACGCACACAACTTTCGGTTGGTCGTTCTCACTTCCAAGTCATATAACATCGGG
>Ga0180120_10001223_pt1 | contig 13132 bp, 17 predicted proteins | sample CPBDNA_3_FD_129677 | JGI IMG/M metagenome (GOLD analysis project Ga0180120, IMG submission 129677) | Freshwater to marine salinity gradient microbial communities from Chesapeake Bay, USA - CPBay_Spr_31_0.2_DNA (version 2) (version 2) | ecosystem: Environmental > Aquatic > Marine > Coastal ... | reverse complement strand
CTTGATGCCTTTGCTGACATGTGCCGACTACGTATAACACCAGACACACAGTATGAAACACGACAGGTAGCATTGATGATAGACAAAAAGATGCTAGAGCTTTTCCCAGTATCGTGGTTAGCTTTAGAGGGAGCTGGGTAGTAACACTATAGTATTATTAAACAACCTAAAATGGGTGTTAGTAATACCATGATATTATTTATGTGGAGATCAATGATGACTAAACGAATACCAATGAAAGGTGGTGACGAGTATGATGGACTTACTAAAGCTCGTAAGTTTTTAATATGGAAGAGTGGTCAGTTAAAGAAGATCAAACGTGCATACAACAAACGGTTTCGTAAACATATCAAGGAGATAAAAGATGAATGACTTTATTAAAATAGAAACAATAACAGACCACGAAGATGGGTCAGCTACACTAACACTTGACATGAAGGCGGAAACATACCATAAGATATTTGAGTACGGTTTCGTGAAGCTTGTCATGAAGGGTATGGAATCAGAGGAGCAAGGCAATGACTAAGTATGCAGTGTGGATTCAGTTAGATTATGATGAGGGTATGTATGCCAGTGCAGACAACCCATTCAACTACGAGAGCAAGCCATTGCTATTCATTAACAAGGCTACGGCTGAGGAATATGCTAAGACATGGCGTACTGGAACTGTAGTGGAGTACCCACATGTTCACAGTTGAATATCTATTCGATACTACAGAGGTTGTGACCATTGATGAACGTGACGGTTACGACGATGTAGAAATAACTATTACGGAAGATGATGTATTTTTTAAGCAATACAACCTTGACACAGACACATTTGATATTATATATATGAGCTACCAACAGTTGCTAGACATAGTAGCTTCGGTATCTCGCCCTGAAGGAGCTTATCGTATAAAGTAAGCTATAACAATTGGAATACTTGGCAGACAAGTAGATAGGAACACATATGATACTAACATTAGACGTAGAGAATACGGTTACTAAACGTAACGACAAGATGCACCTTGATCCATTCGAGCCAGAAAATACTCTGGTCATGGTAGGTATGCTAGATGATTGCGGTAACGAAACTATTGTTACCTTCGATCACTCAGAGCAACAGCCTACGACAGATGGGTTTCGTACAGTACAAGATGCGTTAGATAAGACACAGCTATTGATTGCCCACAATGCACCGCATGATTTGCTGTGGCTATGGGAGTCAGGCTTCAAGTATGATGGCAAGGTATTCGACACCATGCTAGGTGAATACATCCTGCAACGTGGTCAGAAGGAACCACTGAGTTTAGATGCTTGTGCTCAACGGTACGAGCTAGACACACAGAAGCAAGACACACTCAAGGAGTACTTCAAGAAAGGTTACTCCACTCGTGACATACCACACGATGAACTGTCCATGTACCTCAGTGCTGACCTTCATGCAACCCAGCAGTTGTATTGTAAGATCAAAGAACAACTAGATGCAGTACCTACACTGTGGTCTACTGCTCATCTTACCTTTGAGTTATGTCTGTGCTTGGCACGTATCTATCAACGTGGCTTTGCTGTCAACCTTGATACACTAGAAGAAGTACGTAAGGAGTTCGAGCAAGAGAAGCAAGAGTTAATCAACAGCTTGCAGGAACAGATACGTGAGTTGATGGGTGATCGTCCTATCAATCTCAACAGCCCAGAGCAACTATCATGGGTTGTCTATAGCCGTAGACCACTAGACAAAAACCTCTGGGCAATAGAGTTTGGTGATCGTATGCCAGACTCAGAGTATAAGTCTACGGTACGTAGTCACTCAGAGATCTTGTACAAACAGAAGGCAGTGCACTGTGTAGAATGCAGTGGCACTGGTCAAGTAAGAAAGACACGTAAGAATGGAACACCTTTCGCAAATACAAATAAATGTCCTCGTTGTTCTGGTGGTGGTTATCTTTTTCATGATGACACAAAAAGAATAGCTGGCCTTCGTTTCGTTGCACCTAATTCCAAGTGGGTTAGTGCTAACGGATTTGGTACAGGCAAGGATAACCTACAGTTCTTGGAATCAATTGCAGTATCAAAAGATATGCATGAGGCAGCACGGTTCCTCAAGGATGTACGTAGGTTGTCTGCTGTTGACACATATCTATCTAGCTTTGTGGATGGTATCGTTACCCACACCAAGCAAGATGGTAAGCTACACGTAAGACTACTGCAGCACCGCACTTCCACTGGTAGGTTGTCTGGTGCTGATCCTAACATGCAGAACATGCCACGAGGTAATACCTTTCCTGTCAAGAAAGTATTCATATCACGTTGGCATGGCGGAAAAGTTATGGAAGCTGACTTTGCTCAGCTAGAGTTTCGTGTTGCTGCATTCCTATCACAGGATGCAACCGCTATTCGTGAGGTCAGTGATGGCTTTGATGTGCACAACTACACAGCTAGTGTCATCACTGCGGCTGGTCAGAAGACATCACGACAAGATGCCAAAGCCCACACCTTCGCCCCGTTGTATGGAGCTAGTGGGTTTGGTAGGACGAAGGCAGAGGCTGCTTACTATCAGCAGTTCACTGAGAAGTATAGTGGCATTGCTGCGTGGCATCAACGGCTGGCTAAGGAAGCGTTGAACACTGGCAAGATCACTATCCCATCTGGTAGAGAGTATTCATTCCCTGATGTCACACGTAGACAGCATGGCGGTGTTACGTTCTTTACACAGATCAAGAACTATCCTGTTCAAGGATTTGCAACTGCAGATATTGTACCTATTGCACTACTGCACATTGATAAACTGCTTGACGGGATGCAGAGTTGTGTGGTAAACACTGTACATGATTCGATTGTAATTGACATACACCCTGACGAACAGGAACAAGTCATTGCAGTAATTAACGACACTAACCTAGTACTAAAGTCTTTGGTAGATGAGCATTGGAATATAGACTTCAATGTACCACTACTATTAGAGTCCAAGATCGGGCCGAATTGGCTTGACACTAAAGATGTAGCATGATATACCTACGGGTTCACAAAACAGGAGAATATACATATGAATGATATCGTAACACTAGACAACAACAACTTCGCAGCTATGGCAAAAGCAATGGGCATTGCATCAGAGGGGAGTTCATCCGAAAAGAAAAGCAATAACCTTGCTCGTCTACGTATTCATCACACACCGTTGATGGGCCAGACAGAGATCAATGGCAAGGTCAAGAACATGGAAGTTGTTGAGGGTGGTATGTACAAGCTGGAGATTCCAGATGGCCCTACCTACTATGCACCTAAAGCAAACCTTCGCCCTTACCTACAACGGTTTATGTACAAGCGTTTCATCAAAGGTGTTGGTGACATGCCTAACAAGTACGTCAAGTCTGTCATGGCCGACAACCTAAACATTGATCTTAAGGACAACGTAGGTACGTTCAACTGTGGTAAACCTGCTGGATACATTGCAGACTTCAAAGCACTGCCTGAGAAGATGCAAGACTTGATCAAGCAGATCAAACGTGTTCGTGTTGTGTTCGGTATTATCGAAATGAAAGATGCAACGGATGAGAATGGTGCACCAGTAGATGTCCCAGCCACACCGTTCATCTGGGAGATTGATAACCGTGATGCATTCAAGACACTTGGTGAGGTGATGACACGTTTTGCTAAACTAAAACGTCTGTTACCGACACACTATGTACAAGTTGCGACAGAAGAACGTAAGCTACCTAACGGTTCTAGCTTCTATCTGCCACTTGCTACACTAGATGTGACCAAGACACTAGACTTGACCAACCAAGATCAGAATATGTTTGCTGACTTCATGGCTTGGGTAAGTAACTACAATGAGTACATCATCAACATGTGGTCAGAGAGTGCTATGAAGGAAGAAGACGAAGATGTAGATGTTGTGCAAGACTTCATCGACATCGACTCAGAGGTAGCATAGTATGAAACACCCTGCTGAACTGGCATTGCACCAGTACCTAGCCGATGCAGTCAATGGCAAGACTACCATGTCTGAGTCTACCATTGAACGTATTAGCAAGGACGTTACTGATGCAGTGCGCCGTCAGTTTGGTAGTGGTAAGGGCAGAAAAGAGTTTGGTTTACGTATGTCTAACATAGGTAAGCCGACTTGCCAACTCTGGTTTGAGAAGAACGAGACAGAGAAGGCACTGCCTAAGCCTACTACCTTTATGTTTAACATGATGCTTGGGGATATTGTCGAGGCAGTATTCAAAGGAGCACTAACAGAGGCAGGTATAGCATTTGAGGAATGTAAAGAGCCTGTTGCACTCAAGCTTGGTGCAGCTACAGTCAATGGAACATATGATCTTGTTATTAATGGTGCGGTGGATGACGTAAAGTCTGCTTCTCCGTGGTCATACACAAACAAGTTTGACTCCTACGAAACACTACGTAGTGGGGATTCATTCGGTTATGTAGGTCAGCTTGCTGGGTATGCTAAGGCATCTGGTAAGAAGGCGGGTGGCTGGTGGGTTGTCAACAAAGCTAATGGTGACTTCAAATATGTACCAGCAGACACACTTGATATGGACATAGAACTAGCCAAGCTTGAAGCTACAGCAAAGACGGTGCAAGGCAACGAGTTTAAACGGTGCTTTGAACCAGAGGTAGAAACATTCCGAGGTAAGCTAACAGGTAATACTGTGCTAAACAAAGCATGTATATTCTGTGACTTCCGATACACATGTTGGCCTAACATGGTGGAACGTCCATCTATTCCATCCCAAGCTAAAGACCCTAAGATAACATCGTACATTGAGATAGCAGAGGAGCATAAGTAATGATTGGTGACAGTGAGATTGAAGCAATGGAAGAAATGATCAAAGAGCTTCAAAAGAATCTATCAGCTAAACGTAAGGAAGCAAACGATCTTAAGCACAGTAAGCTACGAGAAGCACTTGCTGCACGTAGTAAGGCAGACGAAGCTGTAGAAAAGGAACTAAAAGAACTAGGCTACCTGATGTACTTCAAGAATCCTTGGGTAGTATGAACGGAAAGCAATACAAAGCTGCACGTAAGCTGGGGTATAGAAGTGGGCTTGAAGTCAGCCTCTCAGAATACTTGATCGAACACAGGGCACCATACTTGTATGAGAAGATCAAGATTGAATGGGAAGACTTGACCTACCGCACCTATACCCCAGACTTTGTATTGTCTAATGGCATCATCATTGAAACAAAAGGATTGTTTACTGCTACAGACAGGCGTAAGCATCTTGAAATACAAAAACAACACCCTACATTAGACATACGCTTTGTATTTTATGACAGTAAACGTAAGCTATCAAAGAAATCAAAGACTACGTATGCTGCATGGAGTGACAAGCAAGGCTTCAAACACTATGACAGGATCGTACCACTTGATTGGCTAAAAGAAAAAGGTAAACACGATTACCCAGCTTTGATTACCTTCCCGCAGGACAAATTGAATAGGAGATAGCATGGATGAAATTATTAAAACATTAAAAGACTTCGGAGATAACGATTTCCTAATCAAGATTACACCTAAACTAGACAGCAATAACCAGTGGGAAGGAGAGGTTGAGATTGGTATTGTAACATCACACAATAATAACTTATCGAAGGATGACTTTTCTTCTTTACTGTACCTTTCTACTATGATAAGTTCATCAGTAGCTTTAATGGAAGAAGACGAAAACTTTCGTGATGAACTAGCTGAATACACAGACGAACTTATGGATAGAAACGAAACTGTAAACGAATCGGCAGAAGAATACGAACAGCTTAGACATAGAGGAAACGTTGTTCACGTAGACTTTAAAAATAAACATTAAGGAGTAGCACACATGGATGCAGTTAATAACCCACCTCACTATAATCAAGCTGGCATTGAATGCATTGATGCTATTCGTGCTGCAACTGGCGATGGGTACGAGTACTACCTACAAGGTAACATCATGAAGTACCTATGGCGTTATAGATACAAGAACGGTGCTGAAGATTTAAAGAAAGCACGTTGGTATCTTGATGCATTGATTGAGGAAACAAACAAAGATGTTAGTTAAAGTAATGCTCGTATTAGACTTAGATGAAGAAGAATACCACGTACCTGTAGACGGTGGGGTTGAAGATGAAATAAAGGAAGCCTTACAGGAATACATCTACGACATAGATGGAATCACAATTAAAAATATTCGTATCGTTACAGAGGAGTAATCATGAATAACTACTTACCCACAGATTACCAATCCTTCATTGCTACTTCACGGTATGCACGATGGATTGAGTCAGAGAACCGCCGTGAGAATTGGCGTGAAACAGTTGAACGATTTATTGCTAACGTAGTGAAGGGCAAAGTTGATGTACGTACAGAGGATGATATCCTATTTGCTATGCTTAACCTAGAGGTTATGCCTTCCATGCGTAGTGTAATGACTGCTGGTCCTGCACTGGCACGGGATAACACTGCAGGATATAACTGTGCATACATGCCAGTGGATGATGTCAAGTCATTCGATGAAGCTATGTTCATCTTGCTATGCGGTACAGGTGTAGGCTTCTCCGTTGAACGTCAGTACATCAACAAGCTACCAGACATACCAGAATTACTATTCGTAAGTGATGATGTGATCACAGTACATGATAGCAAAGAAGGTTGGGCTAAGGCACTACGTAAACTAATTGCCCTACTGTATGCTGGTGAGATACCAACATGGGATGTATCTAAGGTACGTCCTGCAGGAGCTAAGCTAAAAACATTTGGTGGTCGTGCCTCTGGTCCTGCCCCACTCGTTGAGCTATTCAAATACGTGGTGTCTAAGTTCGGTGATGCTAAAGGGCGTAAGCTATCTAGCATTGAAGTACATGACATCATGTGTAAGATCGGTGAGGTAGTAGTAGTCGGTGGTGTACGCCGCAGTGCTATGATCTCTTTGTCCAATTTGTCTGATGATAGGATGCGTAATGCGAAATCTGGTATGTGGTGGGAACACCAAGGTCAACGTGCTTTGGCTAACAATAGTGTGGCTTATACTGAACAGCCTGACATGGAGACTTTCATGCGAGAGTGGCTATCTTTGGTTGAGTCTAAGTCTGGTGAACGTGGGATATTTTCTCGCATTGCATCTCGCAAACAAGCAGCTAAAAATGGTAGACGAAATATTGAACATGAGTTCGGCACCAACCCCTGCAGTGAAATCCTCCTACGCCCTAACCAATTTTGTAATTTATCTGAAGTTGTGGTTAGAGCTACAGATAGCATTGAAGACTTGGAACGCAAGGTACGTTTGGCTACGATCATTGGTACGGTTCAATCGACACTGACTAACTTCCCATACCTACGTAAGATCTGGACTAAGAACACAGAAGAAGAACGTCTGTTAGGTGTGAGCTTGACAGGTATCCTAGATAACAAACTGCTTACTACGGCTAATGCTGGCCTAGAAGCTACACTAGAGAGGTTAAAAAATGTTGCCATTGCTACTAATGCTGAGTGGGCTGAACGCCTTGGTATCCCTGTGTCTACTGCTATTAGTTGTGTTAAACCTTCGGGAACCGTATCTCAGTTGGTTGACTCCGCTAGTGGGATTCATGCTCGTCACTCAGCCTATTATGTTAGGACTGTTCGTGGTGATAACAAAGATCCTCTGACACAGTTCATGAAAGATCAAGGCATTCCATCTGAGCCTTGTGTCATGAAGCCTGATAGCACTACAGTGTTCAGCTTCCCACAGAAGTCACCCGAAGGTGCTATCACACGTAATGATATGTCTGCAATTGAACAGCTTGATTTCATCCTTACCTATCAAAGGCACTGGACAGAGCACAAGGTTAGCTGTACAGTGACAGTCAAGGAGAATGAATGGATGGAAGTGGGAGCCTACGTATACAAACACTTTGACGAGATGTCAGGTGTGTCATTCTTGCCACACTCAGACCACACCTATCAACAGGCACCATACCAAGACTGCACTAGGCATGAGTACGAAATGCTACTGTCTGTGATGCCAGATAAAATTGATTGGGCTAAGCTGTCTGAGTACGAAACTGAAGACACCTCTAAGGGTACTAGCACCTTCGCTTGTAGTGGTGGTACTTGTGAGATCGTAGACTTAACATAAACATAAACATGGAGATACACATGATTAGAAAAGCTTTTGATAGACAACTATACAACAAACATGACAACCCTGCTAAGCTTGCATTGATTTCTTTACTTGAGGCAGATGGACACACCATTGAACGAGTGAAGGAAAACTTCTATGCTGATGTAGAGTCGGTCAAAGATGGTGTCACGTACTATAATGAAGCCGAAGTTAAGCTGGCATGGAATGGTGATTGGCCTACTGATTGGGCAGAGATTCGTATTCCAGAACGTAAGACACGACTACTTGCTAAGTACGATGGTAATGTAAACTTCTATGTGTTCCGTAGTGATCTAGGTCAGTGCTGGCACATCAAAGGTGCACAACTAACTGAGCAATCTTTAGCTGTAGCTAAGGGTCGTAACATTGCAAAAGGAGAAAGATTCTTTCACGTACCATACAAAGAGGCGGAGTTGCTCAGTGGTAATTGAACCTAAGAAACGTAGGATTGCAAGTGTCACAGCATCTAAGCAGTACTCCGACTCTGCTGGATCTAAACGCAACACTACATACAAGAATGCTACAGCTAGGGAGAAGGTAATCCTTGTAGGTAAGACACCTAAACAGGATGAGTACATAGCAGCCTTGCACACAGCCTCTCAGGTCATTGTGCTTGGCCCTGCTGGTACTGGCAAGACTTACATAGCAGCTACAGCAGCATGTAATCTGTACCTAACCAAACAGATTGACAAGATCATTGTCACTCGTCCTAACGTAGCTGCAGGTAAGAGTATAGGTTACTTTCCTGGCACACTAGAAGAGAAGATGATGCCTTGGGTAATGCCTGTACTTGAAGTGTTACACTGGCACTTAGGCAAGGGTGCTGTCGATACAGGCATTAAGAATGGTAACATTGAGATTGCACCATTTGAAACTATGAGAGGAAGAAGTTTTACAGATGCCTTTGTAATCTTAGATGAAGCACAGAATGTCACACCTCACGAGATCAAGATGTTCTTGACAAGGGTGGGTGAGAACTGTACTGTTATTCTTAATGGTGACATACAGCAGTCAGATCTATCAGAAACTAGTGGACTATCTAAAGCAATACACATGGCTAAGAAGTACATGCTACCTGTACCTATCATTGAGTTTGGTGTGGAAGACATTGTACGTTCTGATCTATGTAAACAATGGATCGTAGCATTCATGAAAGAGGAGAACACACGATGACACTTAAAGCAAGAACTAGAGAGCAACGGGGCCTTGGAAAATATGATGCCCCACTGAAGGTTCAATTTCAGCAGGGCATTGATTCATTTAAACGTGGTGTAGTTATTAATATCTTTCATAGAGATACTATGCAGTACAGAGAATGGGAGAGGGGCTTTAACAGAGCCTACTTTGACAGACTAGAAAAGGTTAAAGATCGTGAGCAACAAGCTACAAACAGAAGCACAGAGATGGTTGGAGGAGAAGTATAAAGACATGGACTTTAGGACATATCAACGTGTAGCAGAATCAACAGCCATCTATCCTGAGCAACATAAGATCTTGTACCCTGCACTAGGGTTAGCAGGTGAGGCAGGAGAAGTGGCGAACAAGGTAAAGAAACTTATTCGTGATGGCTTTGAAAATGCCCCGAAAGATTGGCGAGAACAGATAGCCAGTGAGATTGGGGATGTGTTGTGGTACTGTGCTGCACTAGCATCAGACCTTAACATAAATCTGTCACAGATAGCTAGTGACAATGAACGAAAGCTTACACGAAGGAAACAAGAAGGTAAGCTGGGTGGTAGTGGTGACGATAGGTAAGGTGAACATTAGGGGTGGCAGAAATGCCACTCCCTTTTATTTAATTCCTTTACCAATTACAACTAGCCTTCTTAGATCTTCAATGTTAGTTGCATCAGGTTCTCTATTTGTTTTCTCAATGAATATTGTGTTAGCCATTGATCGTACATTAGTTGGCAGTGCTCTATAGTCAGTGATTGCTCTAGCTATAGGGCTTGCTTGAGTCAGTTTACCATCAGCAAGTTTAGATCTTACCATAGCCAAACCGTCATCTACTTGTTTCTTGATAAAAGAGTTTACATATTCTTCTTCTGTCTGTGTTTCTTTTATCTTACTAGTGTCAGGTAAGTTAGTATACTTCATACGTAGCTTCTGTTCCCGTTTCTTAGCACCATCTACAATGGCAGGTAAGAACTTACGAAGCATTTCATTTTCAAAGTTACGGACACTTGGTATTTTAGATCTACTTGCTATCTCATATTCTGTGTAGCCTAGATTAGCAATGTACTCACCTTCCTCTGACTCTGTTGTAGTCATGCTAAGACCAAACAATAGCTTAGCAAAGGGTGCTATACGTTTCTTTTCTTCTGTCAGTACATATTGTTTCTCTGGTAGGGCAGCTTCTTCTTCAGCACTTAAGGCAACACCACGTGAACGGAAGGGTTGTGTAAAGGCAGTCTTAAGTGAGCTTCCAAAGTCAAGGTTAGGATCACCTGCAGATTCTTTATACTCAACACCACGGTACCCAATGCCACGTTGAGCATCAATGATCTGACCATAGGGTACTACCCATGTGGATAGGTAGTTACCAAAGGCTTTACCTAAAGTTTTACCAGCAGATTCACCACTAGTTAGATCAACACCTGTAGCTAAGTCAGCTACCTCTTGAACAATGCCTTCGCCTACACCAGTACGAATGTTTGTACCAACGAATGTTTCTGTAAACTCTTTGGCATCGAACCAATCATCAAACGTACCATCAATAATACGTTTAGCAGCTTCTCCCATGAATAGGAACTGACGCATAGGAAACTGTGGTGTCATATCCATAGATGTACCGTCACCAGTATTCATCTTCTTGTAATCTGCTGTAGCATCTTCACTAGTACGATACTGATAGGCAGCACCTACAGCAGCCATACCAAGTATGTTACGTGAGACACGTTGTCTATCTTTTGCAGTAAACACTTGGCCTTTGTAAGCTTTACCCCCTGTTACAAAGTTAGTTACAGCTTTAGTCAAGGGTATAGATGCACCTGCACCATACTGTCCCATTAGTTCCATGCTGTTAAACATGAAGCGAGGGAAGGGCAGTACAACTGTCAAGCCATTACGAGTAATAAAGTTAGATGTTTCTCTAAAGACTTGTGTATCAGGAGCCTTAGCATACGTAATATCAAGGGCTTTCTTAGTACTGTCGGCAATCATATCCATGAATGATCTGCCATCTTTAGGTTTGTATTTAGATGTATCATTAAGGAGATCACGAATCTCTCCCTTCTGTATAACATCAATTAAATCTACATCCCATTCACGTTTGGCTAGTCTTCCTAGCTCACCAAGGAATGCACCACGGCGAACAAGGTGTTCTTGCCAACGGTTAGGAGTATTGAGTAGGTTAGTTACATCTTCACCACGTGATAATATCCAATCTGCTGCACCACCCTTACCCCTGCCTGATGCCTTTTGTATTTCATTAAGGTTATCAAACAAGGAACTTAGTTGATCCATTGTCTCTGGTCTATTGAGGATAAGGTCAGTTAGCCCCTTTGCTTTACTAGGCTGGAACATATAACCCATGTGAGAGAAACTACCACGCCAGTTATTAAGATCACCCAAGGATTTAACCCCAGCAACTACACCCTTCTTACCAATGTTGTACATGGCAGTATCCATGACGTTACCAAGGCCCTCAAGAGGTGCTCTGATACCTGCTGATGTAAGGTTGCGAGATGCTGTAGCAAGCTGAGATACAAGTAGCCCACGACGAATACCTTCAAGGCGTTGAAAGCCTTTCATTACACCACTTTGTGCTTCTCGTCTAGGTTTTTCTTCTATGTCACTGATAGCATCTGCTGGTCTTATCCTTCTAACTTGTGATAGTTTCTGTAGAACTTCACCAGCTTTACTACCACTACCTACAACAGTAAGTACATAGTCTTCAAAGGAAAGATCATACTTAGCAAGCATGTCAACTAGGTCTTGTGGTGCTACCATATCTTTCTTTACGGAAGCTTCAAACAGTAAGTCAATAACTTTCATTTTCTTACCGTCTGGACCAAGTTTATTAAAATACTCAGGGTCTTTAGCCCTTAGATCAGAAGCAAGAGCAACAATTGAATTAAACTTCTCTGGTTTAAGGATAGGTTCTACTAAGTCCTCTGATCCAGTAGCAAGTAAAGCAAGTTCAGATAAAGAATTTGTAGTTGTTTGACCTACAGTCTGTGTCTTTAGTATCTTCTGTGCTGTTTCATTACCAGTTTTTCTAGCAAGATCAAAGTTCAATACTTTCTTACCGTCAATGGTATCAGAGATTACTTTGTTGGTACGTTCTTCAAACTCACTAATCAATTGCTGTGCAATATCGTCATTGGCTTCGGCAACTTTAGATGCTTCAGCTAGTCTAGCAGCAGTGTTAGCTTGTTCAGCAGCCTTAGCAGCAGCTACATCTACTTTACCATTAACATTAACAGCACTAACAATATTTTCACCTTGGTTTATGTCAATTGTAGTACGAGAGTTTGGTCCTCTGATAACAGTACTAGAAGCTTCACCAGCTTTAGCTGCTGCTTGACCCGATTTTATTGCACCCTGTTTCCAAACACGTACTATTCCACGTGCACCTACTATAGATGCAGCAATTTCTAATGCACTTAATGCCACCACGCCACTGGCAAATAACTTTTGATCGCCATCCCACAGTTCGCCAGCCACAGCTAAGTTCTCTGGCATATCAATAAAGCCACTAACTGTACCGTAGATAGGCGTAAAATCCATAGCATTAACTGTCATGGCTACTTCAGGTAAAGGCATACCAGTAGCAAGCAAACCTTTGGTCATGCTAGCACGTAAAGGATTAGGGCTATTCAAGAAGTCATCAACTTCATCACGAGTTCTTTGCAGTGATTCTAATGCCCACTCTTTAGAGTTTCTATCACGAGAGGCTACTTTAGCTTTACCATCATCTTCAATCCAACGATCAAGGATACCATTGGTTGGATCAAGCCACAATGAATCACTTTCCTTGCCACTTTCAAAGTACTTGGATAGTTTGTTAAGATCTTTTTCATACTG
>Ga0180120_10001211_pt1 | contig 13193 bp, 25 predicted proteins | sample CPBDNA_3_FD_129677 | JGI IMG/M metagenome (GOLD analysis project Ga0180120, IMG submission 129677) | Freshwater to marine salinity gradient microbial communities from Chesapeake Bay, USA - CPBay_Spr_31_0.2_DNA (version 2) (version 2) | ecosystem: Environmental > Aquatic > Marine > Coastal ... | reverse complement strand
TTAATCCTGATATGCCAGAATCTGTTGCACAAAAATATTATGATGCAATACCACAAACTGAAAAAACAGAATTGTCATTTAAAGCAAGATACAATAATATGAAAAATAATGTTAATGGAATATTAAATAGCCCATCTCCAATAGGATTATTGGCTGTTAATGAAAGTCCATTTTATGATTTTTTAAAAACTAGAGGATTAGATAGGAGAATATTATAATGTCGTTTTTTGAAGACTTAACAAAAAAAGCTACAGGATTAGCAACTGGTATATTAGGTGATATTAAAGGTACTACTGATGGTGGTACTGCTAGTGCTAATTTACAAGATATGTTCAAAGGTGCAGATGCAACTAGAGCTACTGGAAATGTAATAGGTATGCCAGGAATGAATATACCTTCTGGTAGAGGTGCAGGTAACTATGAACAAGATCCTAATCTTATTTCTTCAGATCCATTAAAAAGAGTTACTAGACCAGATGGTGTACAAATACCTGTAAAAACTATAGATAGAAATGCTAGAGCTAATATACCTACTCAATTTCCTCCTAAGCCTGGATTACCTAAATCTAGAGATGAAGCTAAAACAAATCCATTAGGAATTACTAATGATCAATCCAAACAATTCTTTGGTATGGATCTTAATCAAATTAAAGCTTCTTGGAAAGATAAAGGTGGCTTTGAAGGACTTATGTCTAATCCTGGATTTACATTAGGACTAGCTATTATGTCATCTTCTGCACAAGGTAGACCAATATCAGAATCTTTATTAAATAATGTATTAGCATCAGGTGAAATATCTAGTGCTTATGCTGATAGAATTAAAGCTAGATCTAAAGTATTAGCTCCAGTTAGTGCTGAACAAAGAGATGAAGTTGCAGCTGTATTAGCTGAAGATAATTACTACGAACCAGACTTCTTAGATAAAATGAAAACTGGTAATCAATCTGCTAAGTATAGAGAATCATTAGATCTTATATATGATAAAGCTCAAAATATAGCTAAATCAGAAGCTAAAGGTGGTAAAGAAGTTAGATTTGGTAGAAAACATATTAGAGCTGCTATTAAAGATTTAGAATCTACTGGTAAATTAAAGAAAAGAGATCCATCATTCTTTGGATTAAGAGGTGGAACATTAGAAGCTACTGGTGGTATTGATGGTGCTAGAGCTGAAGGTGGCCCAGTTGAAGCTAACAAAAATTATCTTGTTGGTGAAAAAGGCCCTGAAGTATTTGTACCACAAGTTGATGGTAATATAATAAACAATGATGATGCTAAAGTAGTTAATATGTTACTAGAGCATAATCCACAATTAAAGAATATATCTAGAGCTAGAGCTGTTAAGATACTTAAAAATAGATTCCCAGATTACTTTTAGGAGATATTATGAAATGGTCTAAATTTGCAAAAATAAAAGGAATACAAAAACTTCCTCCACAACAAGTTAATAAATTAACTACTTCAGATAAATTTAGATATGAGCCAAAAGCTAAATCTATATTTGTAAGAAGACCTGAAATAGGATCTGTATTTAAACAAGAGTCTGCTGCTAAATTTGCTAGAGGTGTTGAGTCTAAAAAACTTGAATCTGGTTTAAGAAAAATTAGAGATAAAGCTATGAAAATGTTTTCTAGCACTAAATTTTATACAACTAAACCAGGAACTAATTTTAAAATTAAAACTGCTACTGGTAAAGCAACATTAGCTAAAATAAATAAAGCTAAAACACAAGCTGTTAAAACAGCAAGAGCTGCTGGATTAAGAGCATTACAAAAAAGATCTGCTGAATTAGATGTAGGTATTAAAAAATTTGGATCTCAAAAATCTAAATTTGTACAAAAATTAACAGATGCAGAAGCAAGAGAATTAGGTTTTCCTCCAAGAGATGTATTTAAATCAACTAAAAAAGTTAAAATGACAGATGTTGATAAAACATTAAGTGAATTTGCAACTGCTGCAAAACTAAATCCTAGAACTAAAAAATTTGAAACTATTAGAACTTACAATATAGCTAGTAGTGGTAGTAGACCTAAAACTTTTTCTGATAGAAGTCTTTATAAATATGATCCTATATTAAAAGGATATGTTAAAAAGAAAAAATAATGGCTAATGACATTAGGGTTAATGAATTTAATCTCAACGATCCTATTAGAGATTTAAAAGATCCATTAGTAAATCCAATACAAGATAACATACAAAAGCCACCAGGATTCTTTGGTAGTCTTAGAAACCCTGTTGAGCTTGTATTAGAAGAATCCCTCCCTGCCTCTCTATATCAATGGATAACAGGCAATACTAAAAAGAAACAAGCACAAGATGCTTTTCGTTTCTTACAAAACAATCCACAATTACAAGGTACTGGTCAATATCAAGAAGCTGAACGTATATATAATAAGTTTGGTTATTTACTTGAAGAAGGCGATCAGAAATTTGACTTCGGTGAAGTTACTAAATTAGCTAAAAAACATCCAGGTATACTGGGTGCTGAATTAGTTAATATGGTACTAGCTGATCCATATCTATTATTAATACCTAGCACATTCTTTGCTAAGCTTGGTCGTGGTATGACCAATGCTATTAGATCTAAATACTCTACAAGAGTAGGATACAAAACTAAAGCTTTTAAAGATCAATATATTAAAGATATTAAATATGGTGCAGCTGCTACTCTATTTACTCCACTAGCCTTTTCAACAGGCTTACAGCTAGGTGAAAAAGGTGAATTAGATCTTGGTAGAACTACTACAGAAACAACAATAGGAGCTACTGCTGGTATTGTATTAAGTAGTGTCTTTGGTGGTATTGGTGCTATGACAGCTAGAGAAACTGGTGCTTTGCCTGATAAGGTTAATCAAGCTATGTTACAAGCTGTTAAAAAACGTGGTGTAGATAAAGCATTTGATATTAATCCTAAAACAGGAAAATACAAAGTAGTTGAAGATACATTTAATTTCTTAAAAGACGATATTCCTGCTGATGAATTTGAAAGACTAAGTACAATGATTTCATCTGCTATGAGAGAGCCTATTGAAAATGGCTTAGACATGGCAAAAGCTACTGCATTTAAAGCAGCTAGTGTTGGAGCTATTGGTGCTACTGCACAATTCTTAACAGAACCTAAAGATAAAGTTGAACAAGCTGCATATGGATTTGGTGCTGGTGTAGGTATTTATTTAGCAGGTAAAGGGTTATTTAAATTATTCCAAAACCCTGAAGCAGCATTTGTTACTAAATCTATTAATACTGTAGAAAATGCACTTGATGCACATAACATATTACAGAATAAACTTAATAGTAATATTGTTCCAATAGTAACTAAAATTAAAGAATTTATACCTGATGATACATCTAGGGTTAAAATATTCCATTATATACAAGGTACTAAATTAGCTAATGGTAGATTAGTTTACAATAAATATGGTAAGGCTTTAACTAAAGCTGATATGACTAAAAATGAATTAGTCGCTGCTAGATATATTCGTAAAGTATTAGATCAATATTATAAAGTATTAAACAAAACAGATCCTAATATAATTAGAGGATATAGACAAAACTATCTTCCTTTATTATGGGATGACTTTAATGGTAATAATCCTATTCAATATGTAGATGATCTATTATCTAATGATAAAGTATATGGCCCTTCGCCTGGATTTAGATTTGGTAAACAACGTGTATTTAGTGATGTTAATGAAGGATTAGCAGCAGGTAAAGTATTAAGAAAAGGTATGGATGATCCTGCTGAACTTATAAGACTTTATGGTTTTTCAGTAGCTAAATCTGTTAGTACAAGAGAACTTGTTAAATATTTAAAGACATCAAGAATAAGTCCTATATCTATAGGCTATAAAGACAAGCAATATAAAATTCCATTATTAATTAGTGATCCAAGAATACAAGCTGGTACAGCTAAGTTTCTTAAAGGTACTGGTAAAGAATTTTCAGAATATTATACACCATTTAAACACCCTTATTTAGGGGGTGATATATTTGTAGCTAAAGGTACAGAAAAATCATTAAGAATGATATTTGATGCTACAAGTGAAGGTGCATTAACTTCTGGTATCTTCACTCTTAATCTTATGATGAAAAGATTAGCAGTTGGTTTTTCATTCTTTCATGCTGGAGCTTTAATAGAATCAATGTTCTTTGCTGGTTCTAAATTTAGAACTATTAAACAGTTTACTAAAGAAGCATTTTCTAAAAAGTCTACAGAAATAACTAAGATGATAGACAATCCAGGTGTTTATATGAAAGAGTTTGCTCATGCTAATCAAGCAATAAAAGATGCTGGATTTAATGATGTAATACGATTTGCACAAGCTAATAGATTAGTTATTAGTACACCTGAAGATGCAGGGTTTGATAGATTCTATGCACAAATGCGTAAGTTTGATAGACTACTTAAACATCAGTTTGGTATTAAAACTGGTGAGAAAATAGAAAACGTATTTAGATGGTTTGATAGAATTACATGGGATAGAATATTTACCCATGCCAAAGTATATACATTTTTAACACAGTTTAATAGAATGATTGATCCTGCTGTTGATGTAACACAAGCTCAGATTTATAGAAAAGCTAGACTAGCAGCACAATTTACAAATGATGCTTATGGTGGTCAAGATTGGTTTAATTTAACTAGACGTATTCAAACACCTATATTTAAAAGTTTAGCACAAACTACATTCCAACCAGGATCTAGAGGATATATGCAACTACTTATGTTTGCACCTGATTGGACTATATCTAATTTAAGAATTATAGGTAAATCATTACCTGCATTTGAAAATAGTACAGATGCTAGAAGACTATATGGTTATTACTTTGCAAGAGCTGCTGTTATGTATGCTGTGGCTGGAAGTATTTTAAACTATATATTTAGTGGTAAATCAATATTAGAAAATAAAGATCCTACTAGAATAGATTTAGGAGATGGTAATGTACTTACATTTTCTAAGCAATTAATGGAGCCTTTTCATTGGATTACAGATCCTCAAAAAACAGCTCTTAAAAAGATAGGTTCTTTGCCTAGAACTGTTACTGAAGTATTGACTAATAAACAGTATTTAACTACTGGTTATTCTCCAAGTATTACTAAAAAAGATGATACAGCTATAGAAAAAGCCATGAAAATTGGTGGTCAAGCTGGTCAAAGATTCTTGCCTATTTGGCTACAAAGTAGTGTAAGAACTGTACAAGAGCAATTAGAAAGAGGTGAAGTACCTACTGATATTGCAGCTGATGTAGCACTTGATTTTGTATTAGGGCAATCAGGTCATCCAAGATATAAAGGCCCTAGATACACACAATATAAACTGGGAGGACTTGTGAGAAATCCTTACGAGACATTATTCTAATGGAAGCATATAAAGTAGATAAAACTAAATTAGAAGTAGCTGAAATTAAAGGCGAAATTAAAGTACTTTATAATAAAATAGATACCATTGAAAACAACCATCTAGCACACATCAAAAAAGATATAGATAGAATTTTGTATATCCTTTCTGCTGTTGGAGTAGTGGTTCTTGGAGAGCTATTTGTTTTATTAAATAAAGTTCTATAAACCTTTACAGATATTTTACTTCAACTAAAAATTGTGGTAGTGATTTGGTATGAACAAATCAATATTAATAATAAGTGATACACATATCCCTTATCATCATAAAGACCTACTACCATTTTTAAAAGCTATTAAAAAAAAATATAAGCCAGATAGGGTTATACATATAGGTGATGAAGTTGATAAACATGCTATGTCAATGCATGATTCAGATCCAGACTTACCAAGTGCTGGTGATGAACTTAAACAATCATTACCTATTATAAAAGAATTAGAAAATTTATTTCCTGATATGGATGTATTAGATTCCAATCATGGAAGTCTTGTTTATAGACGAGCTTTAAAACATGGAATACCAAAAGCTTATCTTAGACATTACAATGAATTCCTAGAAGTAGGAAAAGGATGGAAATGGCATGACGACCTGACAGTTGATACTCCAGGTGGGCCTGTTTATTTCTGTCATGGTAAAGTTGCTGATGTACTTAAACTTGCTCAATCTATGGGTATGAGCTGCGTTCAAGGACATTATCACAGTAGCTATAGTATAAAATATTATGGTAATTCATTAGGATTATACTTTGGTTTACAAGTTGGTTGTTTAATTGATAAAGATTCTTTAGCATTTAGATACAACAAAACTCAAAGAGCTAGACCTATTATAGGACTAGGTATAATTATTAATGGACTACCTAAATTAATACCAATGGTATTAAACAAACAAGGTAGATGGAATGGACAAATTACCTAGAGGGATTAGAAATAAAAATCCAGGAAATATAAAATTAGGAACTGATTGGGATGGTCTTGCAAAAGAACAAACTGATCCAGTATTCTGTATATTTGATGAAGCTGTCATGGGTATTCGTGCATTAATGAGAATACTATTAGTGTATAGATTTCATCATAAAAAAACTACAATAGATGATATTATAAGTCGTTGGGCTCCACCATCTGAAAATGATACTGATGCCTACATAGACTTTGTATGTGATAAAGTTGGATTAAATCCAATGGATGAATTAACTAACAGCATTGAAGATTATCTTCCTTTGGTTAAAGCTATCATTCTAATGGAGAATGGAAAACAACCTTATGATGATGAACTTCTTGTAGAAGGGATGTACAAAGCATGGGATGGATTTCCGACAAACTCCTCAGCTTCATAGAGGGCATAGCAATCAAAGTTAAAGTCTGGGCATGGCATAGACGTGTCAATAGACGTTTTATTAAACTTCATAAAAAAAAATGATAGATAGAATTTTTTATTCTATGTTTGGATACATAGACTCCTGGTCAAAATGGGTAGAAAAAACATTTAACAAAAGAAATAAAAATGAGAGACACAAAGACAATAGAGAAGTTTTTAAAAACAAAAGAACAAAAGATTAAAGAATCTAATATATTTAGAAATCTTCGTAAAGAAGTTAATGTTGGTGCTAATGGCACACAAAAATACGTTATTAAAAAAGGTATTAATAAAGGTAAAATAGCTGAATGAAACGACAACACAATACAGCTTTGATTGCTTTATTGGGTACAATCCTTTTAGGATTATCAACTTATGTTTTAATAACTATTGTAGAATTACAAGTTCATTTAGGTATGTTAGGAGAAGAAATAATGTCTATTGATAAACAGATTGGAAGAATATACAATCATATTGACAGAATGACAAAATGAAATTTATATTAGCTTTTAGTATATGTTCTGCAATTACAGGATATTGTAATAATACTGCTACATTACCTACTGAATTTAATAGTTGGTCAGAATGTGTTGGAGCTGGAGGTAAATTTATACAAACTTTTTCAGTAGAAATGAAAGAAACTATTGAAGATAGAAAGCTTTATATGAATTATTTTTGTAATGAAATTAATAAAGAAGGTGCATAATGGCTAAATCTACAGTTAATAAGTCTGGTAATTATACTAAACCAGCTATGAGAAAAAGAATATTTAATAGAATTAAATCAGGATCTAAAGGTGGTCGTCCTGGACAATGGTCTGCAAGAAAAGCCCAAATGTTAGCTAAAGCTTATAAAAAAGCTGGAGGTGGTTATAGATAATGGCACTCTCTAAAAGACAACAATCATTAAAGAATTGGACTAAACAAAAGTGGAGAACATCTTCTGGTAAACCTAGTAAAGGTAAACGTAGATATTTACCTGATCAAGCTTGGAAATCTTTAAGCCCTAGCGAGAAAGCTGCTACTAATAGAGCTAAAGCTAAAGGCAATAAAAAAGGTAAACAGTTTGTTAAACAACCTAAAAAGATTGCTAAAAAAACTGCGAGGTATAGATAATGGCTAAAACTGCTGCATGGCAACGTAAAGAAGGTAAAGATCCTAAAGGTGGACTTAATCGTAAAGGTGTTGCGTCTTATAGACGAGCTAATCCTGGATCTAAATTAAAGATGGCAGTAACTACTAAACCATCTAAACTTAAACCTGGATCTAAAGCTGCTAAACGTAGAAAATCATTTTGTGCTAGAATGAAAGGCATGAAGAAAAGACTTACTTCTGCTAAGACTGCTAGAGATCCAAATTCTAGAATAAACAAATCACTTAGAAAGTGGAATTGTTAAAAGAAAGATTTACATGTGGTTGAATATATTTTCTTTGGGAATTAAAACAGCTTCCCATATTTATCAAAATAAACAAAAAACTAAACAACTTATATCTGATGCTCAGCGACTACATGCTGAGAAGATGGCTAAAGGTGAACTTGAATATAAAGCGAAAATTATTGAGAGCAATGATAATGGTTGGAAGGACGAATTTGTCCTTGTTCTCGTTTCTATTCCTGTTCTTGTATTGGTCTACTCTATCTTTTCTGACGATCCTGAAATTCGTAATAAATTAGATTTATTCTTTGAATATTTTAAAAATCTACCTTATTGGTATCAGGCAATCTTTATAGGTGTTGTTTCTGCAATATATGGGCTTAAAGGTGCTGATATAATGCGAAAGAAATGACAGAAAAAGAAGTTTATATTCCTAGATGTAGATGGTGTAATAAAAAAATGACTAAGAAACATTCCTTTGTTGTTTTGACTTCTGGAGGTATAGCTTGTCATAATTGCTATCGCCTGTCAGGAGCTTCTTTACCTTTTCTAAATAAACCACAAAATCAATAGCTTCTTCTTGGGCATCTAGTATCCAAGTAACCAAAGGTTTATGGTTAGTCTCCATAGATCCACCATATTTCTTTCTACCTTCTTCGTATCTATTAATAATCTTAATCAATACATCAGATAGTATTGGATCCATTTCTTTAAACTTTTTCATATATAATCCTCATTTAGGTTAATTACATATCTATTTCTAGATATAGCTTGTTTATCTTTAAACAATACTTTTGATTGATAATCAGTATAGCTAAACAAATTATGTTTCTTTGCTTGATAATAAATATAATCTGGATCCATATTTGCCATCATACAAATTAATTTAAAATCATTAGATCTATATTGAATCCAATCAATAGCATCTCTTTTGTATATAATGTTTTTAATATAAGGGCCTTGATATGAAGCATCTTCTAGTGCTAATGTTACTACAGACATAAACAACCTTTGATCTGGTGTTAAATCTTCTTCATTCTTCAATGACTTCATAAGTAGTTTTGGTAGGCAAATCAAAAGATATTTTATCTTCATCCCAATTTAAATCAGTACCTTTGTATTGCTTAAATTGTTTTAAAGCATCTTCATCATTAGCAGCAACAATAACTTGATCAGCTATTACTGCTATATGTGTCCTTACTCTAAACTTATACTTTTTCATTATATATTGTTTTTACGTCTACTAGCTTCTAAAGTTCTCCAAACATCAATCACTAAAGATTCTTTAGATCTTTTGTTTTCTAATAAAGTTAAATCATTAACAAGATCTTTTTTATCATCAATATGATTTTTATAAGCATCTGATGCGTAATAAGATTGTTCTTTAAGAGCTACACTCTTTTCATCACTATTCATAATAAATTTACCTTTGTGATGTTTAGCTAAATCTTTGATGTAATCTACACCTGCTGCTAACTTAGCATGTTCTTCATCACTATCAGCTAAAAATTTAAGAGCTTCTTCTAATCGTTTTTCTGTAATCATAATATTCCTTTCTATTGGGCCACACCCTCTAACCTTTGTTAACTAACCAAAAGGGGATTAAAGATGATTGGCTAGAGGGCATGATGTATTAAAATGGAGCTTCCTCCATAGTATCAGTTACATATTGTGCATCTAATATTTTGCGAACATATTTATCAATTTGATTATATTCGTCATCATTTAATTGTTTACCAGATGCTAACCATGATGATATTAAATTACTCATAGTTAATCTGTATTTTTCTTTCCAATCATTGTTAGATGGTGCTTTACCATTAGATCTAAGTGGTACAGGTGCATCTGTTACAATAGGTGCTTCTGATCCATCTAAGCTATCAATACTCACACAAGTTTGATTATTACTTCCTGCTTTCTTAATTGGATAGCCAGTTACTTTGACTCTTTGACCTTTTTGAATATGTCTGCAATTTTGCTCAACATATAATCTTCTATCAGATCCATCATCAAGATCTACTGATAACCAGTATTTAACTGGTGCATCTTCTGTATGGATGTCTTTAACACCCTTTACTGTAGCTTCATATACTTCTGTATTAGCCATTGTTTTTCTCCTTCGGTTATTTATATTTTTTATTACTTGTCCTAGCTTTTGCATACTAATTTATATCTTATTTCCATGCATCTTGCCAGATTTTTCTTGCAAATACTCTAGATGGTTCGTCTTCTGTTTTGCCCCATCTGAAGTTTTCGAAGTTCAAAGGGAACATTCGAACAACATCTTCCTTAGTCTTTGCAATAGATACTATATGTTCTATAGATCTGAATGCTGATATAATCTCATTTAAAGGTTCTTCACCTCTATCTACCATATCAATAGCTTCTTGATCTGCTGCTGAGGTATATAACAACATAGTAGGTTTGTTATTAACTCTAGAATATAACATTTGTTGTCTTACGTCAGATTTTTTAGGATACCAATTAGGATCTAATGTACCTTTTTTAAGTCTTTTTAAGTATGCTGTAGCTTTAGTATCTACAATAACATCATTAAACTCAAAGTCAGTTATACATCTAATTGGGTATTTAAGACCAAATTTGTCAGGTGTAGTTATAGTTTCCTTTTGGTAATTAACTACTTCTCCAAACTCAGCAAGAGCTTCTTTGAACTTGATAGATATTTGTTCGGCCATCTCTAATTCTTTCTGATCAGGATCGCCACCTTCTTCTATGTATTTCTTTTTAGTCTCTTTTATGATATGCTTATCATCAAGTGATTTGCTAAGTCCTTCGTATGCACCATGTTCGGCTGCTGTACCCATAATCATACGATTATTTGGTGGGCCTTCAAATCCATACAACTTAGTGATAATCCAATAAGCAGGTGAATCTATAAATGCATTTGCAGAACTCGCAGAATGATGAAAGTCTTTTTTTAACATGTAATCTCCTTATGGTTAATAATATACAAAACTTTATATCAAATCATTATAATATCAATATAAATATTTTAAAAGGTGTTGATAAGGTTAAGAATGATAGAGATTATTTTTTTTATAATTTATCAATTCTAATATCTTACCTTTTGCAACCTACGAAAGAGTATGGTTGCAGAAGTAAAATCCTTTACTATCATAATTGTAAATCTACTAATAAATTGTTAAGACTCTATAATAAATATGAATCTAATCTACTCTTTAAAAATAAAGTAGATAAACTGATAGTTGAATGGAAAAACCAGAAATAGTTAGAAAAATTATAGACAAACGTGGTGTCTATTTTAATATTAGAGAATCTCGTTTAGATTATATGTTCCATAGAGGAAACATATCTGAACATCAATATATTGCTGGATCTAAATATAGACGTTTATGTGAAACTGCACAGTTTGGTGGTAGAGCTGCATCATTTGAACCAAAGGTTGATAATGCTGATACTAATTCATTTGAGTCTAAGCTTGGAGCTATATTTCATTTAGTTGCTATCTCAAGGGATCTTGGCGATCTTAGGACCAATGTCCTAAAGCTATTCTGTTATGAAAACTACTCTATAAAAGAGTTGTGTAAAAAACTAAATTTATCTAATCGCAAAGCTTCTAATTCTATACAAGACTCTTTAACTGAACTTGCTATATTTTTTGGGTTGATTAAACAACATAATACTATAAAAGGTAGGGGTGTCAAAAAGATGGAAATCAAAAAAATACTTAATGTGGATAGCAAGTAATAAATGCTTGTTATGTCATTATCACGAATGTCAGGCACACCATATAACTATTGCTGAAAAAAGAGGAATATCTCAAAAGGTTAGTGATAAGTTTACAATACCCTTATGTTATCTTCATCATCAACAATTACATAATTTTGGTGAACGTAAATACTGGGAAAAATTAGACATAGATCCTGTATATCAAGCTAATGTTTTCTACAATATGTGGGAAAAAGACAGAATTTATGATGAAATAATGCTTAATGAGCTTATTTACGATAAACTTTTACCAAAGTGTCAGAACAACATTGACTTTCTAATGCAAGTCAAATAGTTACTTAAGTTATCCTTGCAGGACTATACTCTATTTATGGCTAAAATATACATATTAAAACCTAAAATGAAGAAACCCTACTCAGAAAAATTCATGGATCAAGTTGATTCAAGAAAAATATCAAACTATCTGCAAATGGAAAATCCAGAAATGCCAGATAGATTAGCTGATGCTATAGCCAATGCAATCATTAGTCATACTTATTTAGATCTAGTTTATAAAGAAAGTGGATTTAGTGAATACTCTTTTAGTGATAACTTCTATGATAATATAATAAATTATGACGAAGAAACGTTACACTAAAAAAAAGAAAACAAAATTTAATAAAGACTCTACAGATATACCCTATACTAAAGTTAGAGTTGAATGGGTAGATTGTGTATCTGATTCTGCTTGGGCTTCCGAAAGAGAATTTAAAAATATGAAACTGGCTACTCCAGTTAATGAGGGTTGGATCTTTTCTAAAGACAAACACTCTATAAAGTTATTTGCTTCATATGATAAAGATGAAGATGGTATCACTTTTGGTGATCGTACTATGATTCCTAAATCTTGGATTGTTAAAATTACAGAAATCTAGACCTTATCGGATAGAGATATATGTCTACCTTTCCCCCATTTCTGGATAAAGGATAAGATCTAGAAATTTAGCCACCCACCAAGTCTCCCTGATGGGTGATTGTAGGACTTTAGCTTGAGATCAAATTAATAACTAGTATTTATCTCAATACAGGTTCTATCTTACCTATTCGTCATGAACGAATTTTTTAACTGGCTTTGTTTATAACATGTTAACTCATGTACCAGGAATAAATTTAATAGGTTTTCCTGGATCCTCAATAAGGCTTCGTTCCTAACCAGTTTTTTTGGGTTCAAAGAGCTATATGGTCAATGTTTAAAACCATATTATTACCCAAAACTTTAAATACCTTTTGTAGTATACATATCATTAACTTTATCTTGTTCTTTCTGAGCTTCACTCTTTAATGGATCTGTAAATACTTCTTCAATATCTTCACCACCT
>Ga0180120_10001202_pt1 | contig 13236 bp, 8 predicted proteins | sample CPBDNA_3_FD_129677 | JGI IMG/M metagenome (GOLD analysis project Ga0180120, IMG submission 129677) | Freshwater to marine salinity gradient microbial communities from Chesapeake Bay, USA - CPBay_Spr_31_0.2_DNA (version 2) (version 2) | ecosystem: Environmental > Aquatic > Marine > Coastal ... | reverse complement strand
TTATTCTTTAGACATTATAAACTTAACTACAAATGTTGGGCAAACATTGTCAAGTAATGGCACTTCACTAGCTGTTACGCTAAATTCTGCTGAACCTTATTCTTGGAAAGTAATCGCTAGTGGTGAAGAAGGTGCTAAATCAGTTAGTAGTGAACAATGGAAATTCTTTATCGCAGGAGATGAGGTGATAAATTACGCCCCTTTTCCTCCAGAATTGATTTCTCCCAGGCCTTCTGCAACCATAGACGTAAGTTCTCTCAATGAAATAGTTTTAAATTGGACTTGCTCTGATGTAGATAATGACATTATTACTTACAAGATTTATTTAGATACCACTGATGGATCTACTTTAGTAAGAACACTGGACTATGTGCAAAACAATACTGAGCTTGGCGTTGATGTCGTCAAAGGCGAAGCTTACTCCTGGAAGGTTATTGCAATTGACAGTAATGAAAACAGTTCTTCTTCAGGAGTATATAGTTTTAAAACACAATAATGTTTTTTCAGAATTAATTTCCTTATTTTTAATTAAATAAATGTGATGATACAGATGACCGTCCAAACTATTCCTGGACTGTTTGTAATTCAGTCCCCATAACTTTTAAAAACACTTCTGAACATTGTTTCGGATTGTTAGGCTATAATTTTAAGCCAAATGGCTATACAGCAGAACCTACTGCTTTTTAAATTAGGCTGTCTGGACACTTCCTTTTAAACCACAGGCATATCATCTTCAGTAAGTTTTGGTATTTCTAGTCCTATTAAAATAAGTCAAACTAACGTTTATAAGCAAACTCACACCCCAAGAATTTCATCAGTCATATGTCTCTAAACTCTATATTTCACTGGGGATAGCTGGGTTCTAATTACCTACTTTTATTTAGGGGTTAAAACCTAAAACTCCAAGTTTAACACCCCACCCCTTCAAAATAAGTCTATTTTCCTTTCAGGGATTTCCTGGTGAAATGGGTATATAGCCTAATTACTCTTCAACCCAAGTTTGAATTAATCGTTACATTTAAATTTGTAAATATTAGCATTGTGAAAAAGCTACTTCTTATTTTTCTGGTTGGTACAATGATTTCTTTTGGACAAGAGAAGAACAAAGATTTAATAATTCAAGGAAGTATATTTAAGGTCCCGTATAATGAAGTTTATCAGCAGCCCCTTTATCTAGAAAAAGCCTTATATCTGAATGTGTTCTCAAAATAGTTGCAGGACAAGCAGTACTGATTTCGGCTCGTAACGCATTTTTTACCGCTTCCGATTTCCGTTCATCTGGAACTACGCAACTTATTGATTTTGCACTTAAAATTGTTGGGATTGTAAGTGTCAAAGCCTGCTTAGGCACATCTTCTAGCGTTGGAAACCAGCCTTCTCCCAATTGTTGGTTACGGCAATCTTCATCTAAATCAACTATTTTAACCTTTTTAGAATCGTTAAAAACTGCAACTGGTGGATCATTAAAAGCTATATGTCCGTTTTCACCAATTCCAATACACGCAACATCTATAGGGTGGTTTTCTAGTGCTTGACTGTATTCTTTAATCACCTCTTCAATGTCATCGGCATCTCCATTAAGCAAAAAGACCTTCTTTGGATTGACTTCATCTAAAATTCGCTCTTTTAAATATTTCCTAAAACTTGCTGGGTGTGTATCTGAAATTCCATTGTACTCATCTAAATGAAATACAATTACATTTTTCCAATCAATATCTTTTTTCTTCAAAGCATTTAAAAAAGAAAATTGCGAAGTTCCCGTTGCCAAAATAATATGTGCAATACCTTTATCTGCAATTGCCGCATTGATTTTTTGTTCTACAAAATTGGCCGCAGCAAATCCCATATCTGCTACTTCATCAAATATTTCTATATCTAATTGTTCTACTTTTAATTTCTGACTCATAATTCAATTTGTTTTATAAAAATTCACTTATTGCGAAATAACTTGTAATCAATGAAAATAAAATAACGGCTATCAATCCGATATTCAATTTACTTTTTGACGTATAATCTTTCATCAATTCTTTTTTATTTATTAATACAAATATTGGGATGGCAACTGCTGGCAAAATACATGCTTGAAATGCTTGAGAAAATATCATTAATGCTGGCGGAGGTTCTTTTAAAAAAACCGATCCAAATGCAAAAAGCAATGCTACAATAATTAATATTCTCGATTCTTTTGAACGAATATCTCTCGGGGTTCCCCTATAATCTGAAACCAACCAAGGCGCTATCAGCAATATCGGAAATACTGATGACAAACCAGCTCCGGCGATTCCAATGATTAAAACATATGCTGCCACTTTACCTCCAATAGGCTCAAATAAATGAATTAGGTCTACTGTATTCTCTAAGTTTATCCCCATTACGTGCAAGGTTCCTGCCGCTACTGCCATAATAATTCCACTTAAGAATAACATCATTGAAGCCGAAACAAAAGCATCTTTTTTCTCCTTCTTCAAATCTTTTACTGTCCATCCCTTTTCTACGACAACGGTACTTCTCATAATAAAAACCGCTGCAGAACAAGTCGTTCCTGTAATAGCAGCAATCAATCCCAAGGCACCTGGTGTATCTGGTATTCCTGGAACAATTCCTTCTGTTAAAGAGGCTAAACTAGGCTTTACCATAAAAAACACGATTAGAAACGAAAGTCCCATTACTACTACTAAAGCAGTCAGCACCTTTTCAAAAACTTTATAACTACCATACATTACTAGAAAGTATAATCCTATAACAAAAAATAAAATGATCCATCCAGTATCAATTATCAAACCATCAAAGGCCAATCGAATTCCTTCCTGAATTAAATCAGAAACAATTCCCATAATTCCGGTTAATGCAAGCAACTCCCCTATTATGAGCGCTATGATAATATATATAGATAATAGCCAACCGTATTTAAATTGCTTTTTGAAATTATACAAGGCCGTACGACCTGTAACAAGAGTTACTTTTCCGTAAGAAATCATTAATACATACGTGAAAATACAAGAAAGAAGCAACGCCCAAAAGAGTGTCATACCATATTTTGCCCCTGTTTTCGCCATGGTTGTAACACTTCCAGTCCCAATATTATATCCTATCAAAAATAATCCGGGACCTACGGCACTTAAGCCAATGAGTACTTTTTTAGTAATGGATGTTTTCGCCATATTATCTTTTTATCATTGTTATATTTAACTATTCGAAATCGCTCAGAATACCTTAAGCTTGCGGGATTCTTTAAAATAATTTTAAGCTTCTAGTCATTTCTATATTCGGAGAACCCAATCCTCAAAATCAATTCAAATAAATCTACAAGGTTTTCGAAACCTTGCAGGAAAGACATGCTATTTAACTTCGTTGAACGTTCAGTTTCTCTCTTAGGATCTAAATGATTTCCAAACTGCTATTGTTTCGAAGAAACCAATTCTCCCGCTACAAAGGTTTTGTGAATAACCATTTCTCCATCTACCATGGCAAACTGAATAATATCTGCTCTTTTTCCCGGTTCAATCTTTCCAATCTCGTTTAAAAAAAATAATTCTGCTGGATTCGTGCTTGCCATTTGAATCGCTGCTTGAAGTCCGCATTGCGTATAATTCATGATCACCCCTACGCATTTACTGATGGGAGAAGCGGCTCCTGCCAATACATTTTCTTTTGGCAACTTCACTACATTTTCAGTTAACAACAATGTGCGCTCTCCTCGTATATATTCTCCAATTGGCAATCCAGCTAAATCCAACGCATCTGAGACTAAAATGATTTTATCGACTCCTTTTACTTTATAAAAACTTCTTACCTCCTCTTTCGTTAAATGAAATCCATCGGCAATAATACTAGGCGTGATTCTATCATCAGAAAGTTGTGGCCATAGCGGATTGTGATGTCTGTTAATTTCATTTGCGCATCCATTCCCTAAATGTGTTGCCATTTTTGCGCCAGCATCTACGGCTTGTTGTATATCTTTTGTAGATCCGTTATGATGTCCTAATGCTACTACTACGCCACTTGCAACACAATTTTGAATGAATGAAATAGCGCCTTCTAGTTCTGGTGCCAGCGTAATTAATTTAATTCCGTTATTTGCCGCTTTCTGAATTTCTTGAAACTCCTTCCAATCTGGAAGTTTTATATACTTTTCTAAATGCGCACCGCGAAATCCTTTTACGGGTGAGATATATGGACCTTCTAAATGAAATCCAGCAATAGACTTTCCTATTTCAGGATCTTTTTGGGCTTCTGCTAATACAGCAAAATTTTCCTTTATTCGTTCAATATCACTTGTAATAATTGTTGGGAAATAGGCGGTTACTCCAACTTTCCACAGTGCTTTAGTAGCCTTTCTAATTCTCTCAACAGTCAATCCCGGGCCAGAAAAATCAACACCCATATAACCATTAATCTGCACATCTATTAAACCCGGAGCAACAAATAATTCCCCTGACTTTCCTTGGCTTTCAATTCTGTTGATTTTAGAAATTTTACCATTAACCGATTTAATGGATACATTTCCCATATCAGAATATAATATGCCTTCTATTTCCATTAAACTATTTTTATTATTGTTATCCGAACCGAACAGAAAGATTCCTGTTATAATTGATATTATTAAAGTTTTCATACACTATGATAAATTAAACTGACAAAAATTGTTCTGACTTAATTTCGCGGATTTTAATATTTCTAAACCAGGCCACGTCCTTATTGTTTTGCAATATGATATGTCCTTTCTTCTTATCCATAAAGTTTGGGTGTTTATGGCACTTACTTTTTTGATCTAAACGGTCTATACGCTCAGAACCAAAATCGAATTCAATCACTTTTTTTCCATTTAACCAATGCTCTACGCGATTACCATCAACCAAAATTCTACTTGAATTATAAGTCCCTAATGGTTTTAAGATTGGATCTTTCGGAGGAATCATATCGTATAAGTAACCTGTAAAATGAGAAATTTTTAATTTTCCGGCATATTGGGGGTCTAAATCGTCCGACATTTGATATTCAAATCCTAGGGCTGAATATTTCGCGTATTTTTGTGACATTTCTTCAGACACATAGTATTTTAACCCACTATTTCCTGCTTTTAAGACTTTCCATTTAAAATAAAGTTCGTAGTTCCAAAAAGATTCAATCATCATTAAATTTCCTCCTTCAATTGTTTGTCCATCTGCTCTTGATGGAACTTCTCCTGTATCTAGTTTTTCAATTTTACCCTCAACAATTGTCCACAGTTCCGTTTGAACATCATCTCTTCCCAAACCTTTCCAACCATCCAATGTCTTTCGATCGAAGAGTAATTTCCACCCGTCTTGCCTCTCCTTTTTAGTTAAGGTATTCCCTTTATTTATTCTTGAATCCTTAGAGCTATCTGCCGTTTTACAATCTATTAATATCATCAGTGATACAGCCGCAATTGCTACTATTTGTTTTATCATTCTATAAATTTATACCTTATTTAATCACATCTTCCCACTGACCGCTATTCACAGACCTTTCAAGTGCTTCTAGAACAGCGATACCACTCAAAATACTGTTATAACTTCTTGGTTCAACTCCTGTTTTAAACATGGTCACCATATCCAAATAATTCTTAGGGATTTTCCCTTTGTAATCTTCAATTGCGTTTAACTTCACCATTCCGTCTTTTGTTTCAATATGTGTTTCCCAACCGTATTTTTGCGTCGAAGAGATAAGCGTCGCTAACATTCCATTTTCATAAATCAAACTTGCACTACTATTCTTTCTATTATCGTTAATTCTAACTTTTTTAATAGCATCTCCAAAAATGTACATTAAAGGTTGAATCATGTGTGCTCCATAAAAAAACACCCCACCATATTCTGAATCTAATTTTATGGGGCCATATCTTACAACCTGATTAATTTCTCCCATACTTTCCACCTGACGCTTAATATCAAATGTTTCATAACTATGCGCAATAGAACTAAAAGAAGTAACTGGAGTTCCAACTTTTTTAGCGAGTGCCAAAAACTTTTTCCCGGCTTCCAATCTATAACAAAAAGGTTTGTCTATAAATGTTGGAATTCCTGCTTTTATAAACGGTGTTGCCGCCTCTAAGTGAAATTTTCCATGTCTGTGGTCAACGATAAGAGCATCAATTTTACCCAACATTTCTTTTGAGTCTTTTACCATTTTTGGAATTCCTCCTCTTTTCATCGCATCTTTAGCAAACGCTTCTGTTTCTCCCCAAACATACTTTACTTCTACTCCTGGAAATTTCTTATCTATATTGAACATTTTGCCGAATCCTTGTGTATGTGAGTTTTCTGCTCCAATAATTCCAATACGTACTATTCCATTTTTACTTGATGTTGTTAACTGTTGGGAAAACGCAGAGGGTATGGAAAATGGCAACATAGATAATGCTACTGTTTTCCCCACTTTTTCTACAAACGACCGTCTTGATGTTTTAGAACTCTTTATTTTATTCATCTTTTATAATTTCATTTCCCATCCTTTTTCATAGGATCTTTGCCATAATTTATTAGCCTCTCTATCTTTTATGATATGTCCATTTTCTGGATCAATATCCAATGATCTCCCAGTGCGTTGTGCTATATTTCCAAGTTGCACCAATAAAGTACTTTTATGCCCTGAATCAATATCTGCATTTAATTTTTCACCATTTTTAATCGCATCAAACATATTTCTAATGTGCAATACATCTAAATTCTGAGCCGGGTTTACCGTGTTCATCGGATCGATATTCGTAGTGCTTTTTAATTCTTTAACAATATTGTTTTTTAAATCGAAAATGGTATAATCATTACCCCCATTCATTAACATACTCCCATTTTCACCGTAGAACATAGCTCCAACTGAACTTCCTTCTTCATATTTACCATTACAACTTCTTCCTTCCCAAGTAATTGAAAGATTTTCTGCAAAATCTAAGTTAATGATTTGCGTATCTGGCGTCTCCCAATCGTCATTGTATCTGTATCGTCCGCCGTTAGAACTAACTTTTGTTGGATAATCGACACCCATTCCCCATCTTAATAAATCAATCATATGAGTTCCATTATTCAGCGCTTCACCGGTTCCCCAATGCCAGTGCCAATGCCAGTTGTAATGAATCAAATTGTCTTTATAATTTTTTCTTGGAGCAGGTCCTTGCCATAAATCCCAATTTAGCCAATCTGGAACCGCTGTATATTTCCCAATACCAATAGATTCTCTATTATTAGCATACCATCCTTTTCCGTAATATACACGGCCAATAGCACCGTTCTTTAAAGCATCAATCCCTTCAATTACATTGGGCCAAGACCTGCGTTGGTTTCCCATTTGAATAACCTTGCCATAGCGTTGAGCCGCTTCCATAAGAATTTCTCCCTCATTCGGGTTGTGACTACAGGGTTTTTCTACATACACATGTTTCCCTGCTTGCATCGCAAGCAATGAAGCCGGAGCATGCCAGTGATCTGGCACCGCAATCACCATAGTATCCACGTCCTTACTTTCTAACGATTTTCTAAAATCTCCGAAAGATTCAGCCGTAAAACTTTGCTTATCTTTTAACGAATTCAAACATTTTGTAATAGCTCTCGTGTCTACGTCACATACATGAATAACGTCGCAATTATTTTGAATTGCAAAATTTTGAGCCAAGGCATTACCTCTACTATTTACCCCCATCACAGAAACATTAATTCGATCATTTGCTCCTTTAATTCGAGTATAACTTTTAGCACTAAACATCGGTAATACGCCGCCGAATGCCATCACAGTAGAAACGGCGGCCGTTTTTTTAATAAAATCTCTTCTGTTATTTAAATGTGTGGTTTTCTCCATAGTAAGTTTTATTTATTTCCATGTCAATCTATTATCAAATTGTCTACGTATTATTTCTGTAAATATGCTATTGCCTAAACCTGAGGACTTCGAATATATGAAAATATATGTTAAGCTAAGAAGTGGTTGGAATAACTAGTAGGCATTTGAGGTATAACCCCAAAAAATCCAGCCTAAAACTCTCAATTTAACACCCCACCCCTTTAAAATAAATCTACTTTCCTTTTGGGGACGTGTTTGTGAAATGGGTATATAACCTAATCCCTCTCTAACCCAAGTTAAAAATATTCACTACATTTAAGTGTTTAACAATCAGCACTATGAAAATCCCGTTTTCACTTAAGATTAAAAAAGCCATCTTTTTTTTTCTATGTTTCTTATTTGTTTTTACAACCTGTAAGAAGGATGAGGACAATGTGTATGTTACTGCTACAGCTAATAGCACTCAAGGAGCTGTTGATTTTGAGTCAGGGGAATACTCCTCAGGACAGCAAATAACATTAACAGCATCAGCCCTTGAAGGGTATGAGTTTGTAAGATGGGTTGAGAAGACCTCGGGGAGTACTTACGACACAAACCCCCTGACGACATCAGCAGGGTCAAACATGAATTTTGAGGCTGTTTTTAGCTCTGTAAAGTATAACCTTAGTTTTAATATTGAAGGAAAGGGTACTGTAAAACAAGAGATAGTATCCTCTGATAATGGAACAGAACTAACTCTGGGAGCTAAAGTAAACCTTAAGGCAATACCTGCTGATGATCATTCATTTTTTTTCTGGAATGATAATATAAAAGACACGATAAATCCAATCCAAGTAACCATCGATGAGAATAAAACGATCGATGCAAAGTTTGATTTCAAAACAGCTAAGGACTTAGTAGGTACATGGGAGTTTGAATTAGAAGATAGCGGAAGCTCAAGGTCACATAACAAGATGATAATGACCATCGATATACGCCTAAATATTCTAATCACTATAATCATTGACGGAAACACCACTACGATCTTTACGCAATTGACAAGCATTAGTAGTAGCGTAATTGTTATGGGTAATACCGGTGTATTAAGCGAGATAAACTTTACTACCTCAACGTCTGTAAGCTTTAAAATTATAACTATTCCTCAGAGCGCACCAGACCCTACAAGCATAGCAACGATACCTTCTGCAACCCCCACAAACACGCTAAGCTTGTCTGGAAATAAAACGGCGAATAAACCGGACTTAATCACTCCTCCAACCTCAGCAATCACAAGCAGTACCACTGGAGATGTAAACCCTAATCAGGCGCTTACAAATGTTGTCAGTCAGGTCGCAAACACTCCTGCAGCCTGTACTATATCATCAACCTTAACAAGCGGTTCAAGTGCACAGACAGTATCTGCTACAACGGCTTTATCTGATGTTGTATACACCTTCTCAACGACCTGCTCAGGGACCCTTACAGCACTTGCTGAAGGCTTACCTAGTGGTGTGAATATGGCCATTGATAATAATGTGGCAACCATATCAGGAACTCCTAGCTCACAAGTATCAGGAACTTATAACTATTCCATTACAGCTTTCGACACTCTAAACTTAAGTAGTGCAACAGTATCAACCTCCGTTAATGGAACAATAACTATAGACGCAGCATTAGCCTGTACCATATCAGGAACACTAACCTCAGTGAATGGGTCAAACTCCCAAACAGTGTCAATGTCTACTGCGATAACTAATATAGAATATACACTAACAAATACTTGTTCAGACACGCTTAATGCAGCTATATCATGGACGCCGAGCACTCCTAATGGGGTGAGTATGAACCTTATTAATAATGTAGCTACCATCTCAGGAACTCCCACAGGAACAGCTACAGGGACTTATAACTATACACTAACAGCGAGTAATACTGCTGGGACAGCCTCGGCAACGTTTAGTGGGTCGCTTACTGTTTCTGTTGCAAGTACAACTCTAGTTCCCTGTTCTGGATCAATTACATTAACCAGTGGACCAACTACTCAAACGGTATCCGCCTCAACAGCTATTACTAGTGTAAATTATCTTGTAAGCACAAATTGTACTGATACTACAACTGTATCTGCCACAAATCTTCCTCCAGGAGTGACAATGAATTACACCTCATCTTCTGGTGGAATTACTGTTTCGGGAACACCCTCAGGTGCGGCTACAGGAACTTATAATTATTCAATCCTTGCAATGTTTGCTCCAACTAGTGATGCAACTGCTTCTGCAACTATTAGTGGAGCTATATCAATTGTTGCAACCACTTCAAGTTCAACAACAGCATCATCTTCAATATTTAGTATTGATGTAACAGCGACAAGCAGTTCTGATTACACATTAAGCGGAACTGATAGAAATGGAAGTGTATCGGGAAATGATCCCACAATAACAATCGCTTCTGGTGATACGATTAATTTTAATGTTAGTGCAGCGGGTCATCCTTTTTATCTCAAAACAGTTGCCGGAACAGGAACAGGAGATACCATAAGCGGTTTAGATAACAACGGAACAACTAATAACACTATAAGCTGGACACCAACCGCAAATGGAACGTTTTATTATCAGTGTTCTCTTCACGGTGGAATGGTAGGAACGATTACGGTTCAATAACAGCTGACTTTTATAAGTAAAAGTGTTTTATCAGTCGTATATCTCTAAACCCCCTATTTCACTGGGGATAACTGGGTTCTAATTACTTACTTTTATTTGGGGGTTAAAACCTAAAACTCTCAATTTAATACCCCACCCCTTCAAAATAAATCTATGGGGATGTGCTTGGTGAAATGGGTATATAGTCAAATCTCTAGTCTTCTTTAAAGTAATTGAGAGTTTGTCTTGAGGTTGTTTAGCAGGAGTTTTATTCACTTTTTTGTGTTACAATTTTTACATTAAATGGAGCATAGTTTTTTATCTAAAGAGATCGCATTAATAAACATTCTAGATGGCTATTTCAATGTCTGTAAAGCTCCGTTAGTATAACCTACGCATTCCGAAAGTCCTGATAGCACATCGTTGGCGTCTTTTTCATATTCAATGGCCATCACGCCTTTATACTCGATTTCCTTTAACGCATTGAGCACCCCTGGAAGGTCGATGACGCCTCTTCCAAATTCCACTGATTTTCCTTCGGCTGCGGTCATATCTATATCTTTTAGGTGCATATCATAGAGCCGATCTGCATATTTTTTGATGTTCGCTACCGGGTCAAGCCCAAAGCGCTGCACATGTCCGATATCAATACATAGTCCAATTCGGGAATCAAGAGATTCAATTTTACTATATACCACTTCTGGAGTGGGGTAAACCTCATCGCCTGGGCCATGGTTGTGAATGGCTAGTTTGATATCGGTTTTCTTTACTTTTTCTTCTACCAAAGGCAATAAGTCATGATTGGGCACCCCAATGATTACAGATATATTGGCGGCCTTGGCATAGCGAAATGCATTTTCAACCTCTTCTACCGTTTTCATATAAACCACGCCCGCACCATAAAGCTCTAGTCCTTCCCCATTTACTTTAGCAACTATAGCTTGAATTTCTTCTTCACTGCTTTCTAAGGGCATGTGCATATTTTTGATTGCGATATTTTTAAGTCTTAGTCGCTTGGCCATCGCCAGGGTTTCATCTAAGCTATATTCTCGGCAAGAATAGGAAGCGAGACCCAGACTTAATCTTAAATCTTGGCTTGCTTCAAGGCTCGGGGAGGTTGATGCAGCATGCAGGATGTCAGTAGTTGCTGACAAACCGCCGAGACATATTGTTTTTAAAAAGGTGCTTCTTGAGGTTTTCATAATCTTGTATTTTATAAAAATAGCTAAAAGTTCAGCGTAAACAAAACCACACCCCAGGTTTTTCATCAGTTATATATCTCTAAACCCCCTATTTCACTGGGGATAACTGGGTTCTAATTACTTACTTTTATTTGGGGGTTAAAACCAGTGGGCAGGGGTAAACCCGCGTCTCAGAGTCTCTTGAGTTCGTTTAGCTTCCGGCATATAATAATTGTCTTTGCGAAATTGGGTTGAACAGATTAAGCGGTTTGTAGGCTGAATAGGGCTTTCAGAAGATTTTAAGTTTTAATACTTTTATTTTCAGCTGGTTAAAAAATCACTGCTTCATGGGGTTTTTTAAAAAAAAGAACCTTTTGTTGAAAAAACACCTTGTTTGTGGAAAACTATCTCTTTCATTTATGATAACTTCTTCTGAAATTTACAAAAAGAAAAAGCCAATGGAATTGGCATGAAGCTTTCATCTATTGGCTGTATTAAGAACACTCCAAATATATAATTTCTTCAACTCAATTTCAAACTTTTTCTTTAATTTTTATTAATTAGTAGGACTGCAAGACTGCACAGACTGCACGCTCTGCATTCTACACAATACATTTATAATATGAAGATATCAATCTTTGAAAATTTCCAGGATTTGAAAGGAAATTACGAACTAGTTAAAGTATTAAATGAAATTAAGGAAGGTAAGTTCACCACAGAAATCAATCGGCTTAGAGAAGCTGCTAGTGAAAAAGAAAAGGGAAGAATCAAAAACTCTCTCCCTGCATTTACTCCATCGGTAGTATTAAATACAGGAAGGAAGTTTAGTGAAGGAGATAGCTATAACGGTGTAATTCATTTGGATTATGACAAGCTAGATGACGTAGCTGGTGCTATAGATAAAATTAAATCTCTAGAGTATACCTATAGCTGTTTTGTTAGCCCGAGTGGTAATGGTATTAAAGTGTTTGTCAGAGTAAGTAATGAGATGGAGCAGCATAAAGATGCTTTTAATACTCTTAGAAGTTATTATGATAAAGCAGTTGGTGTAGAGTCTGATAAATCAATAAAAGACCTTACTAGGTTATGCTTTGTATCCAGTGACCCAGAGCTATATCTAAACGAAGAGTCTGAGGTATTTGATTATAAGACTATAAACATGACAAGAACCCCAGAGGAACTTTGGGAATATACCTCTAGAAAGGAAACATTTACTGTTGGTAATAGAAATAATTTCATTTTCACTTTTGCATGTAATACAAATAGAGAAGGATTAAATATGGAAGATGTAAAATCATATTGCTCTTCTTATACTGATTCAACTCTTACCTACCAAGAGATTGAAAGAACTATTAAAAGTGCATATGAGAATAATACTTCTCAGTTTGCTGAGTTGCAGAGCGTGCAGTCTGTGCAGTCTTGCAGTAAGGAAGATAAATCACCAATGATACCAGATGAGGTTTATGAGCATTTACCCGGCACTCTAAAGGAATCGTGTGAGGTTTTTAGTGGAAGAGAAAGGGACGTGTATCTGACAAGTGCTTTATGTGTTATTAGTGGTGGGTTGTCGAACATGCAAGGTCTATACGCGCAGAAAATAGTATACCCAAATCTGTATTCATTTATTATAGCACCAGCTGCTAGTG
>Ga0180120_10001198_pt1 | contig 13259 bp, 9 predicted proteins | sample CPBDNA_3_FD_129677 | JGI IMG/M metagenome (GOLD analysis project Ga0180120, IMG submission 129677) | Freshwater to marine salinity gradient microbial communities from Chesapeake Bay, USA - CPBay_Spr_31_0.2_DNA (version 2) (version 2) | ecosystem: Environmental > Aquatic > Marine > Coastal ... | reverse complement strand
CATCGGTCATTATTTTACGTGACCGACCAATATGCTGAAGCGCTTGCACCTGAGCGGCTTGCAACAAGGCAAACTGCTCGATGTCCCGGCGCGCTTGCTGCCTCGGTGGTCCGAAGCCATCCACTAAAATGAGACCAAGCAGGCGGTCCCCAAACAAGGCGGCAAACCGAGCAGCAACATGACCGCCGAGGCTATGACCGAGCAAATAGCCCTGCTCAACCTGAAACGCATCGAACACCTGTAGCAGGTCGGCTGTAAAATGTGTCAGCGTATAGACGCCATTTTGCTCACTTAAACCGTGACCTCGTAGATCCGGGATGATGACTCGAAAATCTGACAGCAGCGGCGCCAGCCATTCAAAGCTGCCCCCGTGATCTCGCATGCCATGCACTACGACCAGGGTTTTGGATGCCGACTCATTGTAAACCGCAACCGATAACCGGCAGTCCGCGCCTTGGATGGTGTATCTCACAATGGGTTGCCTTGCTGATTCAAAAAACGGTTATCCAGGCAAAGCCTAACCGCGCCCGAGGGCATAGAACTCTGGGTTCGGTCGAATGCCGGCAACATTCGCCAACCGATTACTCATCGCAAAGAATGCCGTAATCGCTAAAATATCCCAAACGTCTTCATGGCTAAAGCCCAGGTCGATTAGGACTTGGATCTCTGCGTCTTCAACTGAGCCCGAGCGCAGGGCCACCGCGCAAGCAAAGTCGAGCATCGCCCGTTGGGCTGCCGTGATATCTGCCTTGCGATAGTTAATGGCCACCTGATCTGACAAAAGCGGATTTTTTGATCTGATCCGAAGAATCGCGCCGTGGGCAATAACACAATAGTGACAATCATTGAGCGCTGAGGTGGTCACAATGATCATTTCTTTATCGGCTTTTGTGAGCGTGCCGTGTTTTTGCTCCAGTAAGGCATCGTGATACGCAAAAAAAGCGCGAAACTCGTCTGGACGACGTGCCAAGGCCACAAAGATATTGGGCAAAAATCCTGATTTTTCCTGCACCGTTGACAGGCGCTCGCGAATATCTTCTGGTAGCGACGCAAGCAGTGGTATATCAAATTCTGATCGAATAATAGGCTCCGCCATCTTACAACTGCTCCTTTCGCGCAGCCCCTTGCGGACTGCAACCTTTATTGATGGGACCCTAACTAGGGCAACAATTTCTTATCGTTCAATGGTTGTTGCTGGATCATACTCGTGCCCATAATAACTGGCGATCGACAATCCAGCGGCGACACTGGTAAAGGGGTCATGCACGACAACCCGTCCGGGAAACCGGGCTTCAAGGCACAATCGGATCGATGCAATCAAGCTGGAGCCACCGGTCCGAATCACCAAATCCACGTTCGACTGATCAACGCCAGCCCGTGCTAAGGTTTGATCGATTAGCGTCTCGATTTGAGCCAATAAATCTTGTAACAAATCGTTAAATTCTGGCAAGCCCATCGCAATGGACAAATCGAGCTCAGGCACATCAATGATGGTCTCTGAGGTCGTTGAAAGCGCTGCTTTGGCAGTCCGAATCGCTTGAAAAACGCGATAACTCAAATTGTGGCTAATCAGTTCTTCAAGCCGCTGAAATTTCTCCGCCGCGGCGCCCCCTTGTTGAATCCCATCGCGAATTTTAGAGCGATACTTGCCCTGGTTCAGCGTGTACGTTACGGGCCAATTGAGCAGCAGCGCCTCGAATTCATCAAACGGAAACTCCGTCTCAATCACTTCCCCGTCGACCCGTCGCACCCAGCGTTCGCCTTTACCAAGATGCGGCGAGATGAATCGTTTGAAAATCAACTGATCAATATGGTCACCGCCAATCGCCAAACCACTGGTGACCAACACCGCCATCTGAAGTCCGTTGAACCGAACCAAGCTCAAATCAAGCGTGCCGCCCCCGAAGTCGAAGGTTAACGCAAGGCCCTTTTGCTGCTCGACGCCGGAACGGACGTTTTGCACCAAATAACTCAAGGTCGCAGCGAGTGGTTCTGGATAAAACCGGTTTGATTTCAAACCGGCATAGCCGGCGGCCTCAGATAATCGTGCCAGCGCGACCTCACTTGCCCCACTGGGGCCTTCAAAATGGACCGGCCGGCCGATAATCACTTGATCATGGGTCAACGAGACCACGCGCTCAATGCTTTGGCGAATCGCTTTCAGCATTGGCGTCAATAGGGCAACCAATCGAAACGGATGATCAAAAACCATAAGCCGCTTCATCTCAGCGTTACCAATTAAGCGTTTGACCCCACGGAACAAACGTCCGGGTAGGCCTCGGTCAATAACCGCCGCGCCATAAACGGCACTTGTGGTAATTTCGGGTTGAGAAAAAGGGTCCGCGGCTTCAGCCTCACCCGTGACGAGCGACGCTTGAGCGATCACTTCAGGGGTGAGCTCAACGATTCGATCCTGATTTTCAAGGATATATTGACGAATTGCAGCCGTGCCGGTTCTGGCACGCAAGACGCGGTCCAAGTGAACCGCGGTTGGCATCACCACGGTCTCTTCTTCCAGCGCAATCATGTGGACATCCTGCCCATCAAACCAGGCCGCTGCAGAATTTGAAGTCCCAAAGTCTAACCCAACGCCAAAAGCCAATTCGTTTCTAGTCACAACGCACGCTGCCTGAAAATATTGGGCGGATTATAAACGGATTGGCCTCTAAACGGTGCAAGCAACCCGCCTTAAATGCCGCGGGAGAAGATGACTAGCGCCGAGTTAAAGCCGCACGTTGATTGGTCAGCCCCATGCTGCCTAAAAATTGCCCACCGGTTGCCAGCAGGCGATACTCAGCCAAGCGCAATTGAAACTCGGCTGAGACTAAACCAGAGCGCGCTCGGAACAGCTCATTTTGAATGTCGAGCACATCGAGCAGCGTCCGTTTGCCAATGGCCAACTGTTCTAAGTAAACCGCTAGCACTTCTTCGGTTGAGGTCACATGCAGCTGTAAGTACTCGATTCTGATCGATAGATCTTCAAGATCATTCCAGAGGATACTCACATCTTGTGTAATTGACCGCCGCAGCGCAATCAACGCTTGTTCTGCCCCATTAATTCTCGCGATCGCTTCTTTCATCTTTGCGCGATCCGCACCACCACGATAGAGGTTATAACTCATTTTAATGACAGCCGTTTCATCGTCATTCGCGCCTGGCGAGCCGTCCATATCATCGTTTCGGGTCGCGCCGAGCGCCAAATCCACCCTCGGATGATATCCCCCTAAAAGTTGCTTGCGAGCCGACTGAGAGGCCTCTAAGTCGAATTGCGCGGCTTTAACTTGAGGGTTATTCCGAAAGGCAAGTTGCACGGCTTGCTCAAGCGTCTCAGGCAACCCTTTTGGGCGAACCGGCAACGACAATTCACGAGGACTTTCACCAACCACTCTGTAGAACTCAACACGACCGTTTTGAGCATCTTTTTCGCTCAATAAGACCGAGCTTTTTGATTGCGCTCGTCGACCTTTGGTTTGCACCACATCGACTTTGGTCCCGACACCACTTTCAAACCGCTCTTCGATTTTCAGAAGAGTTTCATCGTGTTGCGCCAAATTAACCTGAGCCAAAGCAACCACCTGATCACGGCGCAGCACCTCTAAATAGGCCTGGGCAGATCTAAGCGCCGTATTTTCAAGGGTCGTTGCGAGCCGCTGCGTCGTTGCGGATAAAACCGCCTCTTGCTGCTTTACAAAAGCAGCTGTGCTGAAGCCGTCATAGAGCATTTGATTCAATGTGATGGAGCGCTCAAAACGATCGAAATTTCGATTCGCATCGCCCGCGGCTCGAGTTGTCGTGTTGTCCGATTTTTCAAGGCCACGGGCGAGCACTAAATCGATGCTGGGCAGATACCCGGCAACGGCTTGACGGCGCAGCGCATCGGCTGCGTCCACGTTGTAGGCCGAGGATTGAATGTTTGGGTTGGTGAGCAGCGTCTGCTCGATGGCCTCAACGAGCGTCTGGCCCGAACACAAAGAACTGATCCCGAACAAAAAAGCCGCTATAAGCGTTGGATGTCTCAATTATGAAACTCTTCAAAAACAAGCGCGATTAGTTTACCCAAGATCATGTTTCAGCGATACCGGCAGATTCGTAACTACCCACCATCATAAAAGCAGACCAAATATAGGGTTGCCCCCATAAAGGAGACGCCTTCAAGGCTAATTGCGATTCACGCAAGGCTTGACGCGCTGGCATACCGGTCAGGATCCGCTGGTAAAACTCGATCATCAGGGCCTGGGTTCCAGCATCACTGACTTCCCATAATGAATTGACAACTTCGGAGACCCCAGCCTCCTGAAAAGCCCGCCGTAGGCCGTAAACCCCTTCCCCTTCATGAATTTCACCCAGCCCCGTCTCACACGCCGATAGCACGACCAACTTGGTCCCTGACAATTTGAGATCGAGCACTTCAAGCGCCGTTAACACCCCATCATTTCGGGTATCGATATCACCCAGAAACTGCGCATTTTTATTGATCCCAGCGAAGGCCAGCCCGGCTCGCAAAAGCGGATTATCCCCAGGCGGCGGCACTTGTAAATCCGCACCCCGCTGCAGCTTTAACAATCGTTTCTTTAGGTTTTCATCCGCTTTCAGAAAGAAGCCGTGGGTTGCAATATGCAAAATCTCAGGGATCTCTGTGAGTTCGCTAATGACTTGTTCTTCCGCTGCACCTTGACTAAAGACGCTCCGCGCCTCATTTTGCGCATCAACCTGCTCTAGGATGATTTCGCCTTCTTTTTGCGCGCCAGGCAACGGTAAGAAGTTCAGCCCACGCAGGCCACTGCCGGCACCGCGTAACGTGTCACCTTGCGCTGCTCGAGACGCTGCAGCTTGTTGATATTCCTCCGGATCGGCAACCTCCGCCGCATCATAATCCGGGCCCGCAACAATCATGTAGGGCCCCTCAGACAAACTCAGGAAACTCGGCAGCAGGTCACGCCCTGAGGTCAGGAAGTGAAAATCAAGCGTCTCAACCAGATAGGCATCATCAAAATCAACCAGCGCCGCAAAAGGCAAAATATTCAGCAATCCATCGGGAATCAGATAAACATACTCAATCCCCGAAGTCACATTGGCAATCGGCTCCCAAATCGCCTCATAGGCCATTTGACCCACCTCAAGAAAATCGATCTCATCGGCGGCAGGATCTTGGATGGTCTCCCGATATTCGCCAATAAGCTCATCAACTTCCGCTGCATCCTCATAGTTCACAAGCGCGTATTCCAGCTCACCATCGATTCGCGCAACGACCGAGGCCACGTAGTGCGGGCCGTCTTCAGTGCTGTAAGACTGAAAATCGACCAAAGCCTTGCCCTCATCGATTTCTGCTTCCAAAGCCTCGACGCTGATTTTCGCAATCGAGGTCCGATACTGCGCGCTCGCTCGACCCAACTCGCCCTGCAATTCATTAACCGCCTGCTCAAGCGCATAGAGCGCCTCGGGATGCCGGCCTGCGGTCTCGGCTGTTGGGCCACTTAACGTTAACTTCGCCAAGGACTCCCGCGCAACGCGCAACTCATTCGCGAGACTGGCGAGCGCTGGGTTCTGCGTCATCCGGCCAATCTGCTGAATCTCAGAGGTAATTTTAAGCAGCAAGCCCTTGCGATGCATGCTGGCCTCCAGCCCCAAGCGGGCACTGTCCGGGCCGCCTACCTGGGCAAGCAATTGCAGGTAGGACATAAATTCTGGCCGATGCAATCGCATGTAGCCTTCTCGAGCATTCTCACCCGTGACCCAGAGCATTCTGTCCAGAAACGCACTGCGGCGCAGAAAGCCTTGGCGCTTGAGCTCGACACCTGCCGTTAGACGATTTTGAGCAACATAGACATCGGACAACCCGTTCAGCGCTTCGAAGGTATAGGGATGTTGCTCTCCAAGCACCGCCTCGGCTTTCGCCAAAGCGTCCTTTAGCATCGCCATCGCTTCATCCAGGCGATCCTGTAAAAGGTAAGCCCCACCCAAATCGATCAGCGACCGAATGACATCCGGATGATCCGCCCCCAATTTCCCTTGTCGCAGCGTGAGCGCCAGCAACAGCGTTTGCTCGGCTTCAACCAAGGCGCCGCTCTTGAGCTGCACCCGCCCTAAATTGTTCAGCGCTTTTAACCGAAAAGGATGATCTTCACCCAACGTCCGAGTCCATCGCGTTAAAACATCCTCAAACGCCGGCGCTGCCTGATCGTACTGGTTCATCATGAAATACAGAAACGCAAGATTATTCTTCATCGCGATGGTTTCAAGATGATCCTCTCCGAACAAACCTTGTAAAACCAAAATGCTTTTCTTATACAGAGGCTCGGCTTCCCTGAAGCTCCCCTGGCTCTCATAAAGCAACGCTAAATTGTTACTTTGGCGCGCAGCCTCTGGGCCATCAGCGCCGCGCACCCCCTCCACCAGCGCCAAAGCGCGCTTCATCAGCGGCTCCGCCTGATCAAACAAGCCCATGGTTTCATAGAGATTGCCAAGGTTGTTCATGAACGCAATCACCATCGGGTCCGACTCGCCAACCACCGCCTGCATCCCCTCGAGCACCTCCAAAAAAGCGACTTCCGCGTCGTTGTATTGACCCAGGCGCTGCAGTAAATCGCCACGCTTACCCACCAAAGTGTAAAGATTCTGTGGATTATTCATCCAAATCTGCCGGGCACTGGGTTCAACTTCCGTTAAAACCGCTAACGCTTCATCAAAGGCCGCAAGGTCAATCAAGGTATCGACCAGGTAAGCTTTTGCCCGCAGCGCCATTTCCGAGCCAACAGGGATGACGTCGAGTGCTTGGGTCAGCATCGTTTTTGCCGCGTCGGCATTACCCGTCTTTCGAAGCACATCGGCCTGGCGCAAGGTCATATTCAGCGCGCGCGCAGATGTCGCGCCTGCGGACTCCGTCGCCAGCGTAATGCCGAGGCGAAGATGCTCCCCTGCGGCGGTTAACGCCCCGCGGTCCATCTCAATGATCGCAAGATAGTCCAAGCAGGCCAGATGCCGTGGGTGCCAAACGGACACGGCATTTGCCAAGGTTGCACAAAGGGCTTGCTGGGCTGCCGCCGCACCCTCAGAACGACCCGTCTGGTTCAGGATTTTGATTTGATCTTCGGCGATTAATTGATTAAACGTGTGGCCCGGCGGCAGCGCCGCTTGCATCTGCGATTGCGCAATATCCAAAATATCAGAAGCCGTTTCGATGTCACCCTTCATCAGATAGACCCAGTGCGACTGCGCCAACAGCTGCACTGTACTGGGATGGGCTGGCCCTAACTGTTCTGCATAGATGCCGTAAGCCGCATCAATCATGGCTTCGGCATAGGGTTGGATCCCGGCTGCGAGCAGTTTCTGAAATAAACGGAATTGTGCATCGGCGGTGAGAAGATGCGTCGGCCCGATGACATCGGAGGCAAACATCACAACGCCTTCTTGGTCTACCAACCCTTGCTGCAGATTCCCTGACTCAAAACTGGCTTCCGCCTCCAAGGTCAACGCATCGAACGCGCCGACCATATCCTCCATCCCCGGCGGCACGGACCGAGCGGTCGTTAAGGCGTCCAATAACGGCGGGGGTAACGCGCTTTGGGATTGCCCGATGCGTTCCAGCAACTCGGCCACTTGATCGAGCCGACCTGCTTCGACCGCAGATTCCAGTTCAGAAAACGCATCAGCCTTGGCAAAACTAAGGCCAAGTAGCAACGCCCCAACCACACTTTGCAGCATCCACCGGAACCCTGCGATTTTTTTTCTCTGATGGTGATTTCGAAGCATCGGCATAAGTCTCTTTTTTCAAGGTTTAATCGATCTATCCCATATCGTCAACGCTCTTTTATCGCTTATCCGTGATATAAAAACGTCCCGCACAGGGATTATGCACCGATCCTTGACAACTAGAGACAACAAATTATGTCACAACACCCTCGTAACTCCTGGCTCGCACAAACACTTGGTCGCCTGGTTCTCAAAATCACCGGCTGGAAAGTCTCTGGCGTGCTGCCGGTCGAGCCTCGCAGCGTGATCATTGCCGCGCCTCACACCAGCAATTGGGACTTTGTATTCTTGATCGCCGCCACCTCGGCATTAGGGGTCCGCATTCATTGGTTAGGAAAGGACAGCTTATTCAATCATCCCCTGGGTTTTATCATGCACTGGCTGGGCGGCATCCCTGTAAACCGTTCAAAGCGCACCCGCCTCGTCAGCCAAATCGCTGAGCGCTTTCAAAGTCAGGTGAGTTTGCATTTGGTCATACCGCCGGCAGGCACTCGAGCGCATACAGATCGATGGCGTTCAGGCTTTTACCACATTGCTCAGAGTGCAAAAGTACCTGTTATTTTTGGTTTCTTGGATTACCCCAAAAAGCTGGCGGGCATTAGCGAGGCGATGCCGCTCAGTGGCCGATTACAGGAAGATATGGATCGGATTCGAGCGTTTTATGCTGACAAGGTTGGTAAGTTTCCAGCCCTGTCTAGCACCATCCGCTTGGAAGAGGAGTCTGACGTGACGCCGACAGCCCCGCCGAAAGATCCGAGCTGACAACCGCCAAACAGCGTGCGCTCTGTTCGACGGCCGCCTCTGAGACTCGCGAGCTTATGCTACGCCATCAAACACAATCACGCTGCGCGCAACGGCGCCTGACTTCATGTCGGTAAACGCTTGATTGATGTCTTCAAGCCCTACGCGTTTCGACACCATCTCATCCAGATGAAGCTTGCCAGCAAGATAAAAATCAACGAAGCGCGGCATATCGATTCGGAACCGATTGGATCCCATGAACGAGCCTTGTATACGCTTTTCCTGCAAAAAAGCGGCGCCCATCAATTCAATTTTGACGCCAACCGGGATCATCCCAATCACCGTTGCGGTACCGCCACGACGGAGCATGGCAAAGGCCTGCTCTGCGGTTGCTTTGAGTCCAATGGCTTCAAATGAGTAGTGTACGCCGCCGCCCGTCATTTCCATGATCTGCGCAACCGGGTCGCCGTCCGCGGCATTGACCACGTCGGTCGCGCCAAAGGTTTTAGCCATCTCCAGCTTGCTGGCCATCGTATCAACCGCAATAATTCGGCCCGCACCGGCAAGTGCCGCGCCATTAATACACGACAATCCAACCCCTCCACAACCGATTACCGCAACGGTTGTGCCCGGTTCAACTGCGGCCGTGTGAAAGACACTGCCAACCCCCGTCGTGACCGCGCAGCCTATGAGCGCCGCGCGATCCATCGGCATATCCTCACGGATTTTGACGATGGCATGCTCGTGCACCAACATTTGCTCGGCAAAGGAGGATAAATTGGCAAACTGCTGCACGGGTTGCGCATTGTGAGCGAGCCTTGGTTCATCATCTGGTCCGCGTTTGGTTTCGGGATTCTGGCATAGCGACATATGACCCGTCAGACAATCTTCGCAATGACCACAAAAGACAGAAAGACACGTAATAACATGATCTCCCGGCTTCACGTAGGTCACATCACTACCCACTTGCTCGACAATACCACTGGATTCATGTCCCAACACCATGGGGGTCACGGCTGGATACAGGCCTTCAATAAAATGTAAATCGCTATGACAGACGCCAGCGGCGGCGGTTCGGATCAAGACCTCTCTCGGCCCGGGCTTTGAAATCGAGATGTTTTCGATCGTGAGGGGTGTACCAATTTCTCTAAATATCGCCGCTTTCATACCATCTCCTTATGCGTTTTCGTATTGCTGCTGAACCAACGTTAGATGCGAGCAACTATGCCTGTTTAATCTGACGAGGGAAAGACCGAGCGACCTTCAATTGTCGAAGGACAGCCTTGGACCTACGCTTGATCCCTGGCCTCGGTGACACTTGCTGCACGAGCGGCACCGTCATAAAGGGCCACCAGGGTCGCCTAATGCGATCCACCGTCGACGGCCAAGATGGCGCCCGTCGTAAAGCTTGCCCCCGGGCCGGCGAAATACAAAGCAGCCGCGACAATCTCAGCCGCTTCACCGCCCCGTTGCAGGGGTATGCTGGACTTTGCGCGCTCATTGAACGCCGCCATGTCCCAAGCCTCACTAATATCAGTCAAGAAAGGGCCTGCCATTATGCAGTTAACCCTGACTTTCGGCCCGTAAGCCGCAGCAAACGATCGGGTTAAGGCATTTAAGCCTGCTTTTGCCGCACCATAGGGCTCTGAATTTGGGCTTTTGGTAACGGAGGCAGAGCTACTGATGTTGATAATACTGCCGCCCTCGCCCTGCATCATTTTGTCGCCAACGCTCGCCATGAGCCGAAAAGGTCCTTTCAAATTCACCCCAACAACTTTGTCAAATAAGACCTCGGAGATCTCTGATAACGCGGGATACAAGGGCGACATGCCGGCGTTATTGATCAAGACATCGATGCGGCCAAAATGCGCAATCACGTCGCCAACCATCACCCCTAGGTCATCCCAATCACCAACATGCGTCGCCCGAACAAACACCTCCGAGCCATAAGCTTCAACCAGCGCCGCACGGGTTTGCTCACAGCTGTCTAACTTTCGAGAAACAATCGCCAATTTGGCGCCTTCTGCGGCAAAGCCTTCCGCCATAGCCCGGCCCAAGCCGCGACTACCACCGGTAATCAATACCACTTTGTCTTTAAATAGCTCTCCCATTACCACGCTCCTTATCTACCTAATTCCACTGCTTGCTTAGATTCAATAACCTCACAACACTGCTGGCGCAATTAATCTCTTGGGCGGCGAGTGGTGCAATGCGATCTTCGCAGACAAACCGCTCACCCACCAATCAAGGACGTCCCTTTCGCTGCTGCTGGCAATTTCAAGCATAACAAAAAGACAGTCCCCGCCAGCGCGCCAAATCCCCCGGCCACCAAAAACGGGATTTCATAACTAAGATGCACGCCCACCAACCAACCCAGCACACCCGGACCTGCGGCGACCCCGGCGACGCTCGCCAAGTTCGCCCAAGAAAACAGCCGACTATAACTGAGCAAACCGTATCGTTCGGCAATGATCAAAGGTTGCAACATAAGCAGATTACCGACCGTGACCCCCAGCAGCGCAAGCCCCAAGCAGATCAGCACCGCGGATTGCGCGAGCCCCAAAAGGACTAACGCTGCCGCCTGAAGAAACATCATGACTGCCGTGAAGCCAAGCATCGGCACCCGCTCTAACAAAAATCCACCGGCTAAGCGTCCGAAAACGCTTGCGAGCGGCAATACCATCATCATCAGACTCACCGAATCAGGGTCCACGCGCTCCGTGATTAGGCCATATTGATGGGCGATGCCCCCCACCTGAGACAGCATCACAAAGCTGTAAGCAAGGTTTAACCAAAGGAAGAAAGGGTCTCGAATCGCTTTGTCAAACGACACCCCAACTGGCGCGCTTGGGCGCGCTTGCCAGGCACCGCCATCAGGCATCAGTTGTAATTCAGTTGGGGAGGAACGCAGTAGCCACAGTGCAATCGGTACAACCCCCAACAAATACAAGACCGCTTGAAAACTCGCGGCTTGGGGCAGGCCAAAGGCTGAAACCCAGTAAGCTGAGAAAGGCGTAATGATCATGCCCCCAACTGACAACCCGGTCGATGCGATCGACAGGGCCCGAGCACGATGCACGACAAACCATCTGGAGATCAGGGTGGTTGCCGGTAACAACCCCGAGGCGCTGAAACCCAAACCGAACAGGGCGTAGACTGCATACAACTCCCAAAGCGCTGTGATCTGGCCGATCCAATGCAAACCGATGGCGGCCAGCACCGCCCCGCTTACAACAATTAAGCGAACATCATAGCGATCTAGGAGCGGCGCGATCCCCAAGCCCGCGACCCCACTAACTAAGAAAAACACCGACACGGCGGAGGATGCGGCGGTAATCGAATAACGATCAGAGTCCGCCAGCGCCTGAATAAACACCGCGTGATTGTAAAAGCCAAGTCCCGAACTGAATGCCAGGATGACAAACAATCCCGCGACCAGTCGCCATCCATAGAACATGCTGCACTACCCTGATTTTCCTGAACTCTAGCACAGCCTTTTAGATCCTCATGACAAACCCCTGGATTGTGATAGGCTTAGCCGCTTTTTTCTTGGGGATTTGCTATCTACCGCTGGATGATCTTATTTGGGGTGTGGAGTTGTTATGCGGCCTTTGGGTTAACCGCAACCAGCCTCGCGCCGCTCGTACCCTTAATCGAAGCCGATCTATCGATTTCGCATACGGCGATGGGTAGCATCATGGGCGCTTGGCAGTTGACCTACATCGCTTTTGCGATCCCGGGGGGCATCCTCCTCGATAAAATCGGTTCTCGTTTTGCGCTCACGACAGGCGTGCTGATCATCGCTTGCTCGGCCATGCTGCGGGGCTTAAGTGACGACTATTTCAGTATGCTCTTTGCCGTCATGCTTTTTGGCGTGGGCGGGCCCATCGTCTCGGCGGGCGCGCCTAAAATTATTACGCGCTGGTTCCAAGGATCCGATCGGGGCCTCGCCATGGGCATTTACATGACAGGCCCAGCCATCGGCGGCGTCATTTCCTTAACCCTCACCCATTCTGTCCTACTCCCGTTGCTGGGTTCTTGGCAAAACCTGATGTTTCTAAATGCAGGGATCGCACTCTTGGTTGCCCTACTCTGGTTCGTCATCGCCAGTCGGTCCAGCATGCGCTCGGCTGAGGCCTTAACGCGATCCACTCAAGACAAACAGCCGCTTTTGATTGGCACGCTCTTAAAACAACCTGCCGTGCAGTTGGTCCTGATCATGAGCGTCGGCGTGTTTATGGTGAATCATGGCCTAAACAATTGGCTGCCATCCATTTTGCAAACCACTGGCATGACCCTGATCGAGGCGGGTTATTGGGCTGCCATCCCAACCGTCATCGGAATACTCGGCTCACTCACCATTCCACGCCTTGCCACACCCGGTCGGCGGTTCGAGATTTTATTGGGTTTGGGTCTGGCCGCAGCCATCGCGACCATCCTATTGCAGTTTACCCATCCAGCACTGCAAACCAGCGGCTTAATTTTACAAGGCCTTGCTCGCTCCAGCTTGATGACCGTTCTAATCTTGACCCTGGTCGAGTTGCCCGGGATTGGCGACAAATATGCAGGGATGGCCAGCGGTTTATTCTTTTCAGCGGCCGAGGTCGGCGGCGTGATGGGACCGATTGCCCTAGGGGTGCTCTATGACCTCTCGGGCAATTTTAGTTTCGCGTTGACGCTTTTAACCCTTATCAGCGTGGGCCTTGCGCTTGCGACCTTACGGCTAAAACGTTTGGCACAGGTCCGGTGAGTCTCAAGCGACGCGCCCT
>Ga0180120_10001197_pt1 | contig 13261 bp, 13 predicted proteins | sample CPBDNA_3_FD_129677 | JGI IMG/M metagenome (GOLD analysis project Ga0180120, IMG submission 129677) | Freshwater to marine salinity gradient microbial communities from Chesapeake Bay, USA - CPBay_Spr_31_0.2_DNA (version 2) (version 2) | ecosystem: Environmental > Aquatic > Marine > Coastal ... | reverse complement strand
TCGCGGATGAGTTGCGAGGGGTCTTCAATTAGCCATGCGATCGGACCATTGCTCAAATAGTCGAGTAATTTACCGTCGCTGGACTGGGCATCGCCGGCGCTTTCGGCAGCAGAGATTGTGATACTGCTGACTGTTTGCAGTGTACGCTGGGTGGTGGGGTCGTAGGTTCGGATGCTTTCGATTTCATCACCAAAAAAGTCGAGTCGGTAAGGTTGATTGGCATCAAAAGGATAGATGTCAATCAGGCCGCCGCGTGTAGCGAGTTGGCCGGGGTGCTCGCAGAGTGCCTCGGAGTCGTAGTCGAGATCATGGGTCAGAGTGTTGATTAGGGCTTTAAATGGGTGGCCTTCACCAGTGCGCAGTTTCAGTTGTCGGCTTTCAAATTGCTTCCGATCAGGGCACGCGCCGAGTAAGGCTTCGGGGGTAGCGATGAGCAGGCGCGTCTGTTGGTTCGAGCTTAATAAAGTACTGAGCACCGCGAGGCGTTCGCAGATTCGGTCGGCTCTGCGGGTGGCATCGATGTCAGGCGGGGGCGCTTCAGGGAAGTGAAGTATTTGTAAGGTTTTTTTGGGACTAAGCCATTGACTGTAGGTTTCGATCTCAGTGGTTAGTTCTTGGGCGCGGCGCGGGTCAGCTACCAAGAGTACGCTGATTTGCTTGGGACGTAGTTTTGCTAGTGTGGTTGCTAACGCAGCTCGTGCTTCTAGACAGACGCCGAGATACAATCTACGAGCGGCGGATTCTATGAGGTCTGCTACCATTATTGATTCAGCTGGAGTAAGGCATTTTTCGCGGCAGCTGATTCGGCAGCTTTTTTAGAGCTGCCTTGACCACGCCCGAGTTCCTGCCCCTGAAGCTCGACTGCTGCGCTGTAGACACGCGCGTGGTCGGGCCCTTGTTCAGGGAGAGTTATATAGTCTGGCACTATTCCATCGTGATGCTGTTGCGCCCATTCTTGTAAGCGGCCCTTGGGGTTCCCTTGTTGATCTGATTGAGCTGCTGCCTGCAATGCGTCCGTTAGAAGATTTAAGATGACGCCTCGAGCGGCATCAATACCGCCATCAATGTGAATCGCGCCGATCAATGCTTCGAAGGCATCTTCAAGCATAGCGGCACTGGGTTGTGGATGATGCTGCCGTTGAGCTTGGCTGACTTTTAACACGGAGGCGATCTGCAAAGTCTGTGCATGTGCCGCGAGTGCCTTGCCGTTTACTAGACTTGCGCGCATGTGGTCGAGTGCACCTTCGTCAAAGTTTGGGTGAGTGCGATACAGAGTCTCTGCTACCACGAGGTCGAGCACAGCATCGCCTAAGAATTCAAGGCGTTGGTTATCACCATCTTCCGAGTCACAGCTTGGGTGGGTGAGCGCGAGTTGCAGTAAATCAACATCGGAAAAGTGGTAGCCGATCTGCTTTTGGAAGGCGTTCAATAAAGGAGTCATAGTGAATTTATTCTGAAATGTTTGGCTTTTACCGCTTGCACGAAATGGGATTTTTGAATTACTCTACGCTTGTCTTAAGGTTTGGCTACAACAATGCCGAAATAGAGTTAGCAGCGAATATTAATCAACCCTTGCCGAAACAAAAAACTACAAAAAACGAGGCCAAGATTTTTGTCCTCGACACCAACGTTCTCCTCCACGACCCCCAGTGTCTCCATAAGTTTGAGGATAACACCGTTGCCATCCCTGTCGAAGTTCTGGAAGAGCTCGACCGTAAAAAGTCGGCTCCAGGTGAGTTAGGATTTTCGGCCCGTAAGATCCACCGGGATCTTCGTTCGTTATTTGACGAGAAACTTGCAGTGCCCCCTGAAATGAAAGGGCAGGGTAGTTCGGCGTTGAGCTGTGACCTACCAAATGGCGGCCGGCTCATTGTTGTGATTAATGATTATTTTGTCTCTGGTGATGACAAGAGCGCGGGCATGAGTCGCTTGCGGGCCACACTCGTGGATATGGAGAAAATGGATAGTCGAATATTGGCGTCCTGTTTCTTTCTCAAAGAAGTATGTACGGACAGTCGTGTGATCTTGGTAAGTAAAGACGCCAATATGGCACTCAAAGGTATCGCGCTTGGCTTGGAAGTGCAGGACTACATGAATGACAAGGTAAAGACCGCCAAGATCGGTGGTGGTATTAAAACTGTGGTCGTTGAAGACACTGAATATGAGTGCTTTATCGAAGAACATGGCGTGGACCTTTCTCCAGGACAGACGAGTCATCTTTATATCAACGAATACATTTATTTGAGTAACGGAGAGTTTCGTGAGCCGGCTCGTTACCGTGGGGATGGCCAGATAGACGGTTTGATTCTCGGCAGTGGTGTTGGCATTAAGATTCCCAAAGGGATTCGAATTAATCCACTCAATGATGAGCAGCGCATGTTGATGGATGCCATGTTGGATGAGGATGTGAAGCTCGTTACCTGTATGGGTAAGGCAGGTACGGGAAAGACGCTCGTCTCCATTGCGATGGCATTGTACCAGGCAATTGGGGATGACAATCTCTACGAGCGTGTTTTTATCACCCGTCCGTTGGTACACATTGGTAAGGATACCGGTGCTTTACCGGGTACACTGGAAGAAAAAATGGCACCTTACATCGCGCCGTTTTATGATAATTTGGAAGTTCTCTTTAGTAATCGTAAAGTGATCAAACGACCTGCATCCGATCCCGATCAAGCGAAACTTGAACGCATTACATCGAATCGTAAGCGTAAGAAAGCGATGTCGAAAATGGCCAAGCAACCAGCGCATACTGAGCAGGAAGAAGATGAATCTAAACAACCGCGCAAGCCATATCAGTTCCTGTTTGACTATGGCATGGTTGAGGTCGAAGCGATGACTTATATTCGCGGTCGGTCCTTAGCAGATACGATTTTCATTATTGATGAAGCCCAAAATTTGACTCCGCATGAGGCAAAGACAGTCGTTAGTCGCATGGCGGCTGGCTCAAAAGTCATCTTATTGGGAGATCCGTATCAAGTGGACAACATGTTTCTCGATGCGATGTCGAATGGACTGGTGCACACTGCGCAGCGCCTAAAGGGGACGGAAATTACCGCTCATTTAGAACTGACCACCGGTGTACGTTCAGAGTTAGCAGATTTGGCTGCGGATCTTTTGTAGCCGCTAAAGCTTGAATTCGCCGATAGTTTTCAAGGCCAACTTCTAAGCAAAAAATTCCCTAGCGTGGACTAAGCCTCAACTCGCAGCACTTTTTCCTTCTAGCAGGTTATATTTCTGTAACAGCTAAAATTTGATTTACCAACAATGCTCCTAAGCTGGTTTCGTGCAAACGCAGAGATACCAGTACCCGTCCTCTGCTCTTGCCCATTTACCTTGATCGGCGACATGCTCCCATGTGTAGCCATTTTCAGGGTAATTGCTCTTGCCGCGAAACAATCGGCATTGGCATCCTTCATCTGTGCAAGTACCAGATGAAACGCATTGAAGGTCGTTTGGATTTGAGCTACCTTTTATGGGCTTTCCGCATGTACCTGAGCAGATTGTCCATCCCTTTGGTGGTATGAAGGTCATCGCTATATCATCGGAAGCAAGGTATTTTTCGTCTTCGTTTTCACCGTCATGTTTCATAATAATATCTCCCTAGTTTTGATTAGTTAATTTTAAAAACGTTATTAAATGAGAGGAATCATATTTGATCAAGAATATAAAGAATACAGGTGTAATATCGAATGACTCTAAAAAGGTTTTTCGCTACTTATCGTTTGGTCATTCATGCTGAGACAATCGATTTTTTTGAGATCGAGACGAACTCAGTGCACTAGACGTTCTGCACCCACATTCAGAGCCATTGCCAATCGGAGAATATTGCGGCTTGCCCGATGTATGCATCGTATTCGTTACGAAGCGTCCAAATACGTGCCGAATCGATATAAAAGCGTCGACCGCTAGCACTGATACGTATGCCACGATAGTTTTCAGAATAACCTTTGCTGGTGACTTCATTGAGTAATTGTTGACGCTCGTCTCGATGCATTGGTTCTGCTGAGTAACGAGATGGTAGCGCAGTAAGCGTGGCCCAATCCATTTCGAAGAGTACCTGAGCAGTAAGATTGCCGTAGTTGAATATTGGATCGTCTTGCGTGCCATGAGAAAGTACTGCAAATGGCGCGGCCATCAGTTCCATTACCTCATTTTCGCCACGCTCAATGAGTGGCGTTTCAAAGCACCGTTGATAGTTCTCGAGCAAGTGCTTTGTGTGAGCAATCAGGTCCATTTTAGTACGACTCAGAGAGTGACTGAGCATTCAACCGCTCGAAAATGATATTACAGTTAGATAGTCTTTAGTGTCACTGAAAATCTAAGCTAAGCCGAAAGTTAGGCGACGTGTTATTTATCTAATTTCTCAGCGGTCTCTCTTTCGAGGCGTTCGATATATTCGGATACATTACAGGTTAGCATTCGTGTACTGCCGGGTGAGACTTCGAGGACCTTGTTGACGACACCATCGAGAAACGCACGGTCGTGACTAACGAGGATGACCGTGCCTTCAAACAGATTGATCGCTTCCTGTAGCACTTCCTTAGACTTGATGTCGAGGTGATTGGTCGGTTCGTCGAGAACCATGCAGTTGGCGGGGTGCATTAGCATCTTTGCGAGCGCCACACGGTTTTTCTCGCCGCCGGAAAGGACCGATGTCTTTTTCAGGGCTTCGTCACCAGAGAACAATAGTGCGCCGAGAGCCGCGCGGGGATTGGCGTCATCGTTGCCGATGGAGGCTTTCTCAACTTCCTCCAATACGGTGTTGTTGGGGTCGAGTTCTTCGGCCTGCGACTGAGCGAAGTAGCCGAGTACGGTGTTGAGTCCCTTTTCGACTTCGCCGCTTTGGTACGGTTCAGTGCCTGCCATGATTCGGGCGAGGGTGGATTTACCGGCGCCGTTGACCCCGACGACTGCGATGCGGTCGCCCTTGTCGATACGAAGATTTAGACCATCGAAGATGATGTTGTCACCATAGGCTTTGTGCAGGTCGTTAATAGTGATTACTTTGGCACTCGCGGGAGGCGATTTTGGAAAGCGAAAGAACATTTTTTTCTCATCGCGTGGGATTGTGATGAGCTCCATTTTTTCCAGAGTCTTGATGCGGCTTTGTACCATGCTCGCCTTTTTGACGTTAGAGCGAAAGCGGTTGATCCAGTCTTTAACTTCTTTAATTTCCTTCTGCTGATTCGCATAGGCCTTGCGCAATTGCTCAAGGCGCGCATCGCTTTCTTTGACGTAGTAGCTATAGTTGCCCTTGAAGCTGTTGAGATTACCCAGTTTAAGCTCCATCGTACGATTGGTGACTTCGTCGAGGAAGGCGCGGTCGTGCGAAATAACAATTAACGCACCCTGATAATGTTTGAGGTATTGCTCGACCCAGTGTTGCGAAACGATGTCGAGGTGATTGGTCGGTTCGTCGAGAATAATTAGGCTAGGATTCTGCAGGAGTAGTTTTGCTAGTGCGATGCGCATTTGCCAACCACCAGAGAATTCGCCGGTATCGCGCTCGAAATCTGTTTGCTTAAAGCCCATGCCAAGAAGAATCCGCTCGATGCGCGATTTCATTTTGGCTGGTTCGTAGTTTTCGAGTTGTTGCTCCCACTCACCAATCGTGTCGATTAAGTCATAGTATTCGGCAGCCTCGGTGTCCATCTCGAGCAATTGCTCGTCTGCCTGTTCAATCTTTTTCTGCAGTTCCAGAATGTTGCCGAACGCACTTTCTGCTTCGTCAAAAAGTGTGTTTCCCGAGACTGAAATGCCGTCCTGGGGGAGGTAGCCGACACTCGCGTAGTCTGGCTTGTCTATCGAGCCGCCGTCTGCTTCTAGCTCGCCCATAAGCATACGTAGCAAAGTCGTCTTGCCGGAGCCATTGGAGCCGACCAAAGCAATGCGATCATGTGGGTTGATAACGCTATTGATGCCGTTAAAGAGAACCTTCTTACCGAAGTTATGAGTGACTTGATTGATCGTGATCATGAGAAAATATAGGACATTACGCTAAAAGTGCGTGATGATCTGTGAGGTTCATCGAGCTGGCCTCGCAGGAAAGATTAAACTGAGTGCCGATAGGGCAGTAAAAAGCAAAGACTTAGATGCAGGATGTGGGATGTAAGCCACTGGATTGTAGATAGCAAAGAAAAAGGTGTGAGGTAGGATTTTACTAGTCGACACAACAAAGCCCGATGCTCGGTGGAGCGCTCGGGCTGATTGGTGCGTGGGGTTTATCGAATCTTATTGGTCTGAGTCAGGGCCAGTACGTTTGTGTGCCCTGTCACCTTTACGACGCATTTTATGGGCCTTTTTCAGTTCGTCTTTGGTCAATAATCCATCACCGTCAGCATCGATACGATCAAAATGCTCGGCCAAACGTGTGGCGCCCGCAATTTCAATTTCTTCGAGTGAGAGTTGTTCATCGCCATCAGTATCAGTATTAGCAAAGCGTTCACCACGTTCTTCGGCAGTGGGGCGTTGGCGCTGCTCGCCTTCACCGTTGATTGATTGGCCTTTGGCTTGTACTAGTAAGGGAATTAGGCACGCAGTGACTACAGAGATGAGGAGTGTGTTTAGTTTCATGATATATTTTTGTTGGTAATTATGCAGTTTTATTAACTGCTTAATTAATACATCGTGAACGTTACAGAAAAGTTGCAGTTAGTTGTTAGCTAGTACCGCAAGACCCAGACTAAATTCGATCGAGGCTGTTTTGCCCAAAGGTGTTGGGAGATCCCGCTTTGGCCAAAGCGCGCCAATTACCTTAGGCCTTCTGTGATTGCAGCTTCTTGGAGCACATTGATTTCGGTGATTCCCTTAGCACCTAGATCGAGCAGCGTATTAAGCTCATCTCGAGTAAAAGTGGCTTCTTCGCCAGAACTTTGTACTTCGACAAATTTACCGCTACCAGTCATGACGATGTTGGCATCAACAGTCGCATCTTTATCTTCTGGATAATTAAGGTCGAGGATCGGTGTCTCTTGGTAGACACCTACAGATACGGCAGCGACTGCTTCGGTGAATGGATTTTCTTCTAGCTCACCGTTGGCGATAAGTTTTTGAATCGCAATTTGTGCCGCAACATAGGCGCCCGTGATTGATGCGGTGCGTGTTCCGCCATCAGCTTGGAGTACGTCACAATCAATCCAAATGGTTTTTCCAGTGAGTTTCTTGAGGTCAAATACTGCGCGCAGTGAACGGCCAATCAGTCGTTGAATCTCGATCGTGCGGCCATCGGCTTTGCCGCGGCTGATGTCGCGCTGTTTGCGGTCTAGAGTACTGTATGGAAGCATCGAGTATTCGGCGGTCATCCAGCCGCCTTCTACTTTCTGAGCCCTCATCCAGCCAGGCACGCGGTTGTCAATGGAGGCAGCACAGATCACGCGGGTATCGCCAAAGCTCACAAGTACAGAGCCAAGTGCGTGCGGTGCGATGCCAGTTTCAAATTGAATCGTGCGGAGCGCATCGACAGCACGGTTATCAGGACGAGCGAAGGGTTTATCTGTGTGGTTGGACATTTTAAAGAAGTCTGGAAGTGATTGTTGTAGGTCTTAGGCTTCAGTTTGATTCTTTGTTAGTGCAGGTAAATAGCGCTCTCGAGCGAGGCGCCAGAAGACCAAAAAGAAGGCGGTGAGTGGGATGGCGAGGACCATGCCCATGATGCCGCCCAATGCAACTCCCCAAAAGAATACCGAGAAAATAATGAGCATTGGGCCCATTCCGGTTTTGTTACCCATGATGCGCGGGGTAAAAACATAGTCGGTGAGCACTTGTCCAATTGTAAAGATGATCGCGCAGGCAATAATCAGACTTGTACCTCCACCGTCCTGAAGATAGGCGAGTGGCAATACTGTAAGGATGCCGAGCATAGTGCCGAGGTACGGGATAATGTTGAGGAGTCCCAGCGCGAGTCCAAGCGCGATGCCAAACTTGAGGCCAACCAAACCAAAGCCGCCGGCGAGAACGATGCCGAGAAGGAAGCCAATGATGATTTGGCCGCGAAAAAATGCGATGAGGATCTCACTGAATTGGCGGCACAGAAATACGATGTCGTCACGGCGTTCATCTGGGAAAAAACTGAGCTGTTTTTGTAGGTCATTCCAGACGTCGCGATTACCGTTGAGTATAAAAAACAGATAGACAGGAATGATGGTATAGGCGGCGATTTTTCCAAACATACTTCCGATCGAGCCACCAATGAAGCCTACTTTTTCAGGTAGCATTTTAAGTGCCTCTGTGAGTGTATCCGAATGAGTGGTGAGGATGCTTTGCAAGTATTCATCCGGCGCTTGGCCCAACCGAAGATGAAACCATTCCCATGCTGCAGGAGTTTTTTGCTGCAGGAACGTTAGTAGATTGTCACGGATAGCGGGGGCGGCTTCAGCAAACTCTGCAATTTGATGGAAGAGAATTGGAACGAAAATCGTAGTGGTGGCAGCTAGGGTCAGAACGACTAAGATATATAGTAAGATGATGCCTTGGGTTTTGGACAGGCGGGTGTGTTGCTCACAGTAGTTAATGATCGGGCGTAGCAGGGTAGCGAGTATTGCAGCAATCGCAAGTGGCAGTAGGACGTCTTTAAACGTCTGGATGAATTGCTGCAGAATCACAAATAGGCCGAAGCTGATTGTAATCAGTAACGCCAATGCGAATGCAGTAACACCAGCGGCAATGATTCGTTTTTGCGACAAAGAGAGAGTGTTTTGGGGTAATTCAGACATGGCGATTCGTTTGAAAGATAACGCAATAGAGTACCATTCATGGAATGTCGAGAGTGAGGATTTCGTGTAGCACCGTAGTCGGCATAATCATAAAAAAGGCGGACAATGGTGTCCGCCTTTGAAAGTATTAGCTAAGCTGCAATGGCTGAGACATCGTCTAATCTGGCTTTTTAAAACGCCTTGCTGGTTTTTTTACAGGGACGAAGTCCTTTTTACCGCCGCTAGCGCTTTTAAAATTGCTGCTGTCGTTGCTGCTATGCCCACCGCCGAATTTGCTTTTGGTTTTAAAAGGGCGTTTGGGGCGCTCGCCACCTTCGTTCCATGAGCGATTGCCGCCACCGCTACCGCGGGAGTCGTTCCCTCGATCATTGCGTCGGTCGTTGCCGCGGTTGCCGCGATAACCGCCGCCACCACGATTGCCGCCGCGGTAACCACCACCACCGCCGCCACGTTTGCCGCCACTGCGGTTAGGTGTCTCGGAATAGGGTTCAGTATCTTCGGCGATTTTTTCGCCAGTGGTGCTGTCGTCCTTGTGTAGCAAGTTAAACAGTGCACTGGCAATGTCAGTCGGGGTGTGGCCAGCATCGAGCAAGCGATCGACGAGTGCATCGTGGCGCTTGAAGTTACCCGCTTCAAGTAAGCTGCGGACTTGGTTGAAGACCTTGTCGGCTTTACGACCTTCGACATCTTCAAGTGACGGGATCTGCATGCGACGCACCACCTGGCGGGTGTAACGCTCGATTGCTTCGAGGCGATAAATATCGCGACCGTAGACAAAAGTGACGGATTTGCCAGAGCGTCCGGCGCGGCCGGTACGTCCAATACGGTGGACATAGTCTTCTGGGTCGTGTGGCAGGTCGTAATTAAAGACGAGGTCGATGTCATCGATGTCAAGGCCGCGAGCAGCGACGTCCGTGGCAACGAGCAGTTCAACGGAGCCGTCTTTGAAGCGCTTGATCACACGTTCGCGGTTGCCTTGTGTAATATCGCCGTGGATACGGTCGGCGACATAGCCACGGGCTGCGAGGGCTTCAGTGGCATCTTCTACCATTTGCTTGGTGTTACAAAATACGATGCCACGCGGTTTGACCTCAAGGTCGAGTAGGCGGCACATGACTTCAATCTTCGAGCGATTACGCACCTCGTAATAGGTTTGTTCGATGGTATCGACGGTCAGCGATTTACGTTCGATCGAAATTTGTTCAGCATTGCGGCTGAATTTACGAATCAAGCCTTCCACACCACGATTCATCGTTGCCGAGAAGAACAGCGCTTGGCGTTCTTCGGGCATGTCGCCGAGGATAACTTCCATATCTTCACGAAAGCCCATATCGAGCATCCGGTCGGCTTCATCGAGTACGCAGAGCTTGATTGCATCAGTGCGTAATGTCTTGCGGCGCAAGTGGTCCATAATACGGCCTGGAGTACCGACCACGACATGTGCCCCGTTGCGCAGTGCTCGCATTTGGCGGTCAATCGGAGTGCCACCATACACTGGCACTGATGTGAGGCCCCGCAATGCAGTAGCCAAGCGATTGATCTCTTCGCAGACTTGCACTGCCAACTCGCGGGTGGGGCAGAGCACCAACACTTGAGTTTCTTTGCGATCGATTTCGATCATGTTTAACGCTGGTAGCCCGAAAGCAGCGGTCTTACCAGAGCCAGTTTGCGAGAGCCCAACGATGTCCTTGCCGCTGAGCGCGACAGGAATCGTCTCTGCTTGAATCGGTGAAGGCGATTCGAAGCCGAGGCGTTGAATCCCTTCAATTAGTTCGGAGCGTAGTCCGAGGTCAGTAAACTTAATGTCCATAATATCTGTAATATGCCCGTTGACCGGATATTACCGATACTTGAGCTCGTGAAGAAAGAGACCTATTTAAAAGGGCTTTCCAGAAGTGAGGCGGAGGGCTTTGACAGGTCGGCGGTAGATGACAAGATTTAAAAGTGGTTTTTGCCTTGCTTTGCCGCTTTGATCCTCAAAAACCTGCGGTACTATGTCTGAATCTTGGAAAATTGCAGCTTTTTATCATTTCGTCGAATTGCCCGATCGCGATGAGTGGGCGGAGCGTATGGTCGATCATGGACTAGAGGTAGGCCTGCGTGGTACGATTATCTTTGCCAATGAGGGAATCAACTCAACGTGTGCGGGCTCACCAGAGGCGGTGGATGCCACCATTGCACTGCTGAAGTCGGATCCGCGCTTCGCCGCGATTGAAGTGAAATATTCGTTTGCTGACTTTTGCCCGTTCCCTAAATTTAAGGTCAAAAAGAAGCCTGAGATTGTGACATTTCGTCAAGCAGGTGCAGACCCTCGCGAAGAAGTCGGCACTTATTTGGACCCAGATGAGTGGAACGATCTCATTTCAGACCCGGAAGTGATTACCATAGATACACGCAATGACTACGAAGTCGGTGTGGGAAAGTTTAAGGGGGCGATCAATCCCGATACCGAGGATTTTACTGAATTTGCAAAATTTGTAGATGAGCATCTCGCGTCGCAAAAAGATAAGAAGATCGCGATGTATTGCACCGGCGGCATTCGCTGTGAGCGTTCCACTGCGTATTTAAAGCAAAAAGGATTTAAGCATGTGTACCATTTAAAAGGCGGCATTTTACGCTATATGGAACTGATGCCTAAAGAAACCAGCCTCTGGGAAGGCGATTGCTTTGTGTTCGACTATCGTGTGGCACTCGACCACGACCTCAAGCCTGCCAAGTGGAAGATTGACCCAGCCACCAGCTTCCCAGCACCAATGAATGAGGAGGATGTGGAGCGGATCGCCGAGCGCCGCCGCAGCGGGGCCATCTTTAAGAAGCCATATGCGGGATAGAAGAAGGTGTGAAGGTGTGAAGGTTGGACGAAGCGCGAGTAGCGCGTAGATGGTATGTGAGGTCTGCCGAACTGGCCCCGCAGGGGTGACTGAACTGGGTGCCTTTGGTGCAAGTGAAGGAGCAAAGTAGAAAAGTAAGAAGGTGGGAAAAGATCCTAGAACAGGTGCTCATCTATTTTTTGTCGGCCTAGAATCTAGGTGTACAAGTCACTTTACACCTTATCCAATATTGACAGAGGTCTAAGTTTGGCGCGATAATATACGTTTAGCGTGTTAAACCGCTCGATTCCTTGTCGTAATCCCCATGAGACATGTTTTCTAAAACTCCTTATTCTGTATATCCTCCTGCGCAAAAGCGCCCTACGAACAGTGGTTTCACACTGATTGAACTACTAATGGTCATTGCTGTGATCATGGTACTTGCGGGAATCACTTTTGGTATTTCCCGCGGCGTGCAAAACGCTCAAGCGCGAGCACAAGCCAAGGCCGAACTCGCTGTGATCGCGCAGGCATTGGAAAGCTACAAGTCCAAATTTGGAGATTACCCTTGGGTGGGAAATTCTGATGTGGCTGTTGATTTGAATCGAAGGAATGCATCGCATGGCTTGATGAAAACATTGGTTGGTTGGCAAGCTGTGGATGGCACGCAAGACGGAGGGACGAATTCGCTGGGGCAAAAATTTACACATAGTAAGTCAGTGTTGGATGTGTCCAAGTTGAGCCTGAGTCAGGACTGGCCCACCAGTGCTACAGAAGCTTCGCCGAGCGGGACGACCTATTTTACCGACCCATGGGGGAATGCATACGTTTATATTTATAAAGACCCCTCATCGCATACGCTTGGCACTTCGGGTGGTCCATGGGAGCGTTTTGGTTATATTTTGTTTTCGTTGGGGCCCGATGGGAAAGCTAGTAGCACTGGTCTCGAAGAGGCTTCAGGCGAAATGTCAAACTTTCGTGATCAAGATGATAATATCGATAACATTTACTCAGGCGAATAATGAATAAATTACAACGTAACACCTCCGCTTTTACTTTGATTGAACTACTGATGGTCATTGCGATCATTGGTATCCTTGCCGGGATCCTGATCCCTACAGTTGGATCAGTGAAGAAACAAGCAAACATAGCTGCGTCGAAATCGCAGCTTTCCAATTACGTTACAGCCATACAGCTATTTAAGGGTGAGTATTCTTATTACCCATTCGTAACTGGTGGGAGTGACCGTACGGTTGATTTATCGAGTGAGAGTACATTGTTTATTGAAACCCTATCGGGGCGTAATGCGACTTCTGGAACATCCAAGGCGGAGGGCGGCAATCGGCGACGGATTGGTTTTCATAGTTTCTCAGAATCAGAATTTTTGTTAAACGATGATGACAGTGTTAGTCTGACTCAACTTGCGGATCGTTTTAATAACACTACGATTAAAATCCGTATTGATGGCGATGGCACTGGATTCATCACACCTGATGTTTCAGGGCAACGACCGGCAAAGCCATCTAACCCGATTCGTACAGATGTGACTGCTTGGACTGAAGCAAATACTAGCCTTGGTAGCCCTGGTTACGCACTTTGGGATTAATGATACAAATTACACATGCTTAATCAAACGCAACTCGCTAGATGCAAGGCCTTCACTCTGATTGAGTTGTTGGTCGTTATTAGTATTATATTAATTGCTTCGTCTATTATATTTATCGGCGGCAACTCTGG
>Ga0180120_10001196_pt1 | contig 13267 bp, 10 predicted proteins | sample CPBDNA_3_FD_129677 | JGI IMG/M metagenome (GOLD analysis project Ga0180120, IMG submission 129677) | Freshwater to marine salinity gradient microbial communities from Chesapeake Bay, USA - CPBay_Spr_31_0.2_DNA (version 2) (version 2) | ecosystem: Environmental > Aquatic > Marine > Coastal ... | reverse complement strand
TCAGTAAACGCAGAGCTACCCACACTCTTGCCAATTTGATTCATAGCAAGCGGCATACCATTATCGCCAATTGCCATTAGCATATCCATCTTAGCCCAATCAGGCAAAAACTTGTCTTGGATTGTTGTTCGTAAAGGCGATGGGACTGCCTTCATAAACCAAGAATGAGTAAACCATTTTCCTGTGAACGATAAGTCCTCGCCCCTTTCAGCAGGTTTGTCTGACACACTGTTCAAGTATTCTTTATATCTGCGCCCAAAGGTTGCTTGTCGAGCCTGTGCAGCAAGCGGTCTGTTTAGCGCTGTGCCAATGCCATATCCGAGAAGCCCACCAACAGCCGTAGTACCCATTGTATAGAGCGCTGCGTTGCCTAACTCAGTTGCAGGGTCTTTCCCCCCGCTAATCTCAGTAAGCGCCTCAGTAAGCGTTATGCTGCCGTCTACGACTGCTGCATCCAGAGCGCCAATTGTAGCAAGGTCTTTAGTGGTGAGGTCTTTGCCACGCATTAGCTGCCTTGCTCGGACATATTGCCTTAGTCCACTCGTCGCGCCTAAAGCATCAAGGCTTTTGCCAAGACGCATAGAGGCATTAACACCTGCATATGGAATAACAATAGATGCGTGAAGGCTTGGATCGGTTAAAAATAGATTAAGGCCAGTAGAGCGATTAAGAACGTCATAGTTCTGCCGCCTGTTCTCAATAAACTTTAATGCAGAGTTGAAGTTATCTTGAGAGCCAATGCCAAACAAGCGAAGATACCGAGCGTCTTCCTCGTTAAAGCCCTGCATTTCTATTATTGTCTCAACACGATCTACTGATTCTGGGTCATATGTTGAAACGTCTGAGTAAAAGTTCCATTGATTCCTTATTGGGTTAAACAGCCTTCCGTATTGAGCATTACCTGTCTGCCCTATAGACGGAACTGTAGATTGCATTGGCTGCCTACCAATAAGAAACGGCTCTGCTTCTGGAATAACTAACTTCATTCTTCTGACTCAGCGCCTTCTGTTATTGTAATTCGTAGAGGGTCAGAAAGACCATCGTACAGCTTTCGTTTCTCCCTAAAAATATTTAGAGCCATATCGTCATCGTTAAATATTCTGCCCCACTGTCTCATTTTTGTAGCGCTAGATATAAACTGGTCTTCAGTTATGTGCTCTAATGTTGCTAAGTAATTGATCTCAGCAATCGCCTTATCCCCTGATGGAGCGTCAGCTTTAACAGAGCTTTGAAACATATTTAAAGCTTGCAGTCTCATTTCACCTTTTTTTGCGGCTACATCTACTTGTTTTGATAGTGTCCAAGGAGTGTCATTAATTATGATTGGCTCAAATCCACCATAATCATTTATGTATCCAACCTCATACATCGGAACGCCTTGGTTAAAAGAAGAAACCACTGGCTTGTAAGTTAGTTCTATATTCAAGGCAGCAAGCCCTTGTCTTATTCTGTTTCTGTCGCTTAAGGTTTCACTAGCACCTACACCTGTTGTAAACTGCTGAATAACAGACTGGGTTGCAACAACAGCATTGCCACCAATCGCATTAAGGAAACCTGCAACGGCTGAATCTAATACATTGTCGCCTCTAAGAAGGTCATCGAACATTCCTGAATCAGCAAGCGCGTCTGTTAATTGCTCTCTGTTCTCTATGACTTCGGAATCTGTTATGTATATATTTCTAGCGTAGACAGCACTATCACCGATATATGGCCCAATAACATTTGGGTCTGTTGCCATCTTAGATGTGTAATTATCTATAATAGAAGATATTGAGTCATCAGTAATTTTATTACCTCTAACTTTTTGCAAGCGAAGCATTGATAGAATTTCTTTTCTATAGTTGTCGCTCATTGGATAAGCGTCTAAAGCTCTCCTAATGTTTGCGTTTTTTGGAAGCTCAAGGTCTAACTTTATATCAGCGTCAATGTTGCCTTCATAATTTCTAAACTCAATCGCAATAGATAATGGCTCAACGCCTTCATCACGCGCAGAGTTGCTTATTGCAGAATACAAAGCATAAGCATCTGGGCTTAAAGACTTACGCATTATGTCTAGGTCTGTGCGTCGACCATCCTCTGTAACCGCCTCAAGACTAGAGAACCTTTCAAATGTTTGGATCGCAGTGTTAAATGCTGCTTCGTCATTTGAAGTTAGCGCAGATTCCATTGCTGTTTTTACAGATGGCAGAATTACCCCTTTGTTGAGAGCTTCTACAATCTTAGGGAACTCAAACATATTAGCTGCTGTAACAGTCACATTGCCAAACAACTGCTTGTCGTAAAAAGCTACATCGTCTTTGCTTGCTGTTGAAAGGTTGCCCTCAATAGCATCCATCCTAACGCCGTTAAGGTATCTGTTGTTTTGATTTTCAGATGCTTTAAGCCTTCTTGATAAATATGCTTCTGTGCTTGCAGGGGCAGAATCATATGCAGGACGTAGAAGCATCCATGCCTCACGGATGTTCCCCTCTAAGTCTAATGACGGTTGCTTTACAGCATCACTTAACTCTTGAAGCTCGGCTGTTGAAAGCAGTATTCTATCTGCCCTTGATCTTGATTCTTCTGCGTAGTTTTCTTTCGCTCTGGTTATTAGAGTTTGTTGGGTTTGTTCGTCTAAATTAGAAGTCTCTATGCCAGTGATTGCTCTTTCGTAAGCGTCATTTAAGTCAACAGCTTCTGCAAAATCTGTTAGCTGTTGCCTTATCTTGTTTTCTTTCTCAAGGTCAGCAACATTTTCCATTCTGTTTAGCGCTGCTCGTCTGTCGCTTATCTCAGTTGCAAGATCAGACCTTTGTTCTGGGGTCATCCTTTGAATTATTTTTACTACAAGCGAATTTTCAAACCCAATCAAATCTTCTATTGCTTTATAATCTGGTGATGCTGAGTTTTGCAAAGCTTCGGAAATAATGTCTATGTCAGAAGCTTTTTTCCCTAATGCGTCTAAGCTCTTTTCAACCCAATTTGCTGCAATTTCGTTTTTAACCGCGCTTCTAATATCTAGGTCCTCAATTGCGTCAGCTTTTTCAAAAACACTATTAATGCTTTCGGCTGATGCTGTTAAAGTTGGGGCAAGCTCAGAGACAATACTATTAACTTCATCCTCAACATGATCCTCGCTAATAGAAGCAAAAGAATCTAAGGCAGCGATTAGCGTAGGCACGTTTGTTTGGGTCTTTGCAGCTATGGCTAATCTTTCTAGGTTAGGGTTATCTAACTTATCAGAAAGTTGCGCCATAATTTTTGGGTCAGTAAGCCCAAGCTTAAACAAAGACTGCTCTGATGCTGAAAGCCTAGAGTATATATCTACAAGAGCATTGTTTGCAGACAAACCTTGAAGCCCACTAACGCGATCATTCGCTGATGACCACGCTGAGAAAGTTATGCCTTCGGTGTTAAACAGGTCTAAATACCTAGCACGAAGAGAATCTCCAAGCGCTGATATTTCTTCGCTGTCCGCTCCTTCTGCAATAAGCTTTGCAAGTTTTTGTTCGTCAACGTATCCGTGTAGTAGCTGCTGTTTTTGCAGTGCTTTCTTAGCAGCTTCTGCTTCTTTCTTAGCTAAAGTAGAGTATGTGCTTGCAACGTACTCTTTCCCTGCCTCGCCAATATATCTGCTGTAAGGGGTTGCTTCGCCCTCTGAGCTATACATCTCTTGTATATAGTTCGTCATGCGAGTTTTGTATTGCGCAGCAGTAGTCGAGCTTGCGGCAAACTCAGCACCCTTAGTGGCAAACTCGTTAAGGATAGATTCCTCAAACCTTCGATCTATCATGTTCTGATATGACCTAGAGGCAATAGAGCCGAAGCTTGCAGGTGGATCATAAGCAACAGGCATATTCGTATCTGGGTCTATTGATACAATCCTACTTGAAGGTTGTGCTTTAGCTGCTTGCTGACCTGCTTTCTCAGCATTTACAACAGCATCCCTATATGCTAGATCAGAAAGCCTTGAGGCAGCACTGCTAATTGCTCGGCCTATTTGACCTGCTCCTGCATCAGCCCGAACAACACCTACTGGCTGATTGAACACTTGCGTTTTCTGCCTAATTACAGCCATTATTTAGACCCTTATTCTATTATATCAGACTTTGTTGAAGAATATCGGTGATACCCTTCTCCCATAGTACCTGCCGCACTGAACAAAGACGCTGTTAAAGCATTGCGCCCACGCCGCCTTTCACCCATAGCAGCTAGCTCTGCCTTTATGCCTTGGATATTTTCTTGTCTAGCAATACGCCCAATGTCTTGACCTGCGACTTCTTTCTGTTTCTTTAAAAACGCTTGCACACTTCGGTCTGAATCCACATCCCGACCTGCTGCATAGAAAGCACCTATGTTAGCGGCGGTTGCTGAATCATACTCAGCCCTACGCGACCTAGACATCTGTAAAGCTTGAGCTTTATTTAAAGTCTTATCAGTTTTTATCTGAAAAGCATTTAGATCAGCAGCTTCTTTTTCTGCTTGCCCTGCTGCAATCTGACCAATTGCACTAATACCTGCAAAAATTAATGTTGGGTCCATTAAACTATTAACTCCGCTACTAGCCCATTGATCTGCATATCAAGGGGGTGATCTTGTTCAATAGTTACTTGTGGGTTTCGATCATAACCTAGTAACCTAAATTCTTTTTTGCCAGTAAAGCCGCTTGTTGTAACCAGTGGCCTACTGTTTATCTTAGCCGATCTAGTGTTTTTCATATCGACAACAACATTTGTTATACCGCGAATCTCGCCTGTGGTTGGGCCATTACCTGCTGAAACATCAATTGGATTTGTTACAAGCTTGGCTGTAAATTTTTTCCCTGCGTAGATGTGCGTATATCCAGAGCCAGAGTGGGCTGACATATCAACTTGATTGCTGCTGTTTACAGTAAACTGGCCCAATGATGACAGCGTAGTTCCGTCTGTTGCAATGACATCAACAACATCATTATGATTATACAAAGCGCTTACATCGACCACATTCGATCCTATAGCCCCATAAAGATAGAAGTCTAAACCAATATCGCCCCTAAATTCACACAGTTGCAGCTTGTTCTCTGAATCATAAGCATTAACAAAGAGTCTGTCTTCTATTGAACAGACAGAACCAAAGCGCCCATTTGTTGTTACCCTAGACCATGATGCCCTCTTCTCTGCCCTGTTAGAAGAAAACAGAGTCATATCACCATCACCAAGAGTCAAGGCTGCGTAGGAATCTGGCAAGCCAAATCCACTATGCACAATAGCTAGATAAGTTGGGGCGTTAATCAAATGAGATGCAATCGTAGAAACAGACGTAGCGGTATACGCTTCTTCTGTGTCAGTGTAGATATACTCCCGAATAATTTTACCATTATTCTGCACAAAGATCGTTGCGCCATCTATCGACATAGGCTCAACGTGTTCCACACCATATGGTGTTTGCTTTCGTATCTGAGCGTTGGTTGGCGTAATTGCTTGGTTCAAGTAGGTCGGGATGTAAAGCTCATTAGATGCAGTGAAGACCTGCAAGTCTCTGTTTGAAACAAGATACCTTATTTCATTAACGTCACCTGTTGCAGCAACCATAGAGATAGAATCTGTATCTGCTGCATCGCCTACATCAAAGTTAAAGAACTCACCAAGCTGAGACATCCAAATGTTGTCTGGCTCTGCTATTGTACCCCCAAAGCAAAGACGGTTCTCATGGAACTCCACCGCCGCAGGATAGCCCCTCTTAGCTGACCAAGACTGTTCGTCCCAATCTGCTGTTGGCGCATGGGTGGTAACTTTTACAAAACCCCCTCCATCCTCAGAGTCGTTAGCTGAACTCCCTGCGGTTATAGTGTATGTGTTTTCATCAATAATTGTGCCGACTGTTCTAGCGCCATTTATATTGCTTGCATTGATGCCGCCAACGGCTGATGCCTCGGCTATTGCAATTGATTCGCCGCCGCCAAAGCCGTGAGCAATATGTGTTACCTCTATCGTTGTAGTCGTATCTATTGTTCTAAGGGGATTCAGAACAGACAGTCTAATCTTCAATGAGTCAACTACATTACCTGTTGCCTGAGTTGCAGACTGAACACTTGTTATATCAATCTCGTTGCCGCCATAACGAACAGTTGTGCCAACATGAAGTGAGCTAGGATAGTTGCCGCCACTCTGAGAGCCAGTTGTATCCCAATATGCTGCGCTTGTTGTTAAGGTTATTCCGTTCCCACTAGAAGATGATGGGTCAAGCGTAACGCCGTGGGCTTGGAACTTAGAATAAGGCTGATATGTTTTCTTGTTATCTGCCCTTTGATCGAAGCTGTAAGTTGATACCTCAAATGCAGTTAGGCTTGTTCGGGTTATCATCCTTGGCGCAAAGAGGGGATGCGAGACAAACATCACATCGCCATACTGCGCTGTAGTGTATTCTTTTAGATAAGCTTGATCGAAGGGAAGCGCAGCGCTGCTTGTGTCTGCTGTAATCGTTGCAACAAGAGAAACCGTATCCGAACCATTTATCAGTCGAAAGCACCTTACTTTCTGGTGTTCTATCGAAATGATGTATTCTTCGTTTTCATCGAAGACAAACGGATAAAGGTGAGATTGCTCTGGATTGCTTGAGCTATAAGTAATGCTGTAATCGTAAATGTGTTTCATGCCATAGCGTTTTTTGACAGAGCCTTCTGCCATAACGACCATGTTCTCAAGCCTTTGCGCTGATGCAGTATATACAGCCGTATCAGTCCTCATAATAAGGGAGTCACTTACTTCACCATACTGAAAGCTGCTAACTGGTACTCTGATCTTTTGCATTAGCTGCGCCTTTCAGCAATGAACCTCGAAGTGTTTAGCTTGCGTGTTGTCTGTGCTTGCGAATCTAGTCTGCGAGCTTTTATGAACTGACGCTCTGCCCTGTTCTCCATTGCAGTGCCTAGCTGCGCATCTCTTGCTAGAGATATTGCAAAGACGCTAGCAACAGCAAACTCAACAGCAAGAGTAAAGTAAGGAGGCCAGTCGGCTTCATCTGCTCTAAAGATAAAGTCAGCAATAACTTCATCTGTAGATACCGCATCGCAATAAACTTTATCGCCATATGTATCATAAGCAATAGCTTGCTCTTCCACAGTTACCGCACTCACCATTAATGATGTGGACGGTATTTGATATGCCGCATCCCAACGCCCTGTTGGTGCAGCTACTATTCTAGTTAGCTGTGCCTGATTAGATGCAAACCTCCATCGTGTGTTTGTCAGAGAAGACCGCGCTATATCTTCATAGATCGCATCTGCGACAGAAGACTCAGCAGTCCCATCCGTAAATGATTGAATCGCATCACCGCCTATGAGCAATGATGCGCGTGAGCAAATCTTAATCGGTGTGTTTGCATAATCTGGCATGGCAGTATGGGGGCCGAAGCCCCCACCCCTTTATTAATCGCCGTCTGTTTCAACGACAGCAGTGCCGTTTGAAACATCGACTACAGTGCCAGTGTTCGAGAGAACATTAACAAAGTTGGTTGTTGGGACATTGGTGTCACAAACAATAATTAGGTCACGAACAGCTAACATATTTGCTGCGCTGTTAAAGTAACCTTCTGTGTTTACAGTCGCAATTGCGTCTGCGCTTGTGTACATCCACAAACTTCCGTTTGAGTCACCACCAATTCGAGCTAGTCCACTTGCTGCATAAGCCATGTTTTACTCTCCTTAGTTATTGTCTAAGACTTCATAGACACCATCGTCATCAATAACGACAGCACCCATTGACATCATAGAGGTTGCGAGGTGTGAGACTTTTTCTGCAACATAGTTGACCTCAGTTTGAACATCAGCATTGATGCCAAGACCAACAGCGTTTGTGTGGTAAGCAAAGTTTTTGCCACCTGCAACCGCAGACGTTGAGAAGATTTTAAAGCCCAAGAACTCTTTCATGGTGATGCCACCTGCGAAGGGCAGGTTTTGATCGCCAACGAAATCAGAAGATGCAAACTCTGTAATGTTATACAGATCAGCAAATCCTGCAGGAGACATCGCCAAGAAGCGCTGTCCGTCCTCTGGCATATCAGCATTGCCTACAGTCTCGAAGAGAGAAAGCAGGTCAGCCTTTGCCAAAGCAGAGCCGGTGTCGTGGATTTGAGTTGAGTTAGCACCTGCATCAAGAGCAGTTGTTAGAATCTCATCTGTCTTACGACCAAGCGCAGCAGCAGCAGATTGAGCTACAGCTTGACGCTCGTTGATGTTGATTTTCAACTCGTCCAGTTTATCAATGTACTCTGGTGCATAGTAGTCAGCCATAGTGACTTCGACGTTTGTATGCGCCAATTCCATTGGGGTTACGTTGCCGTTACGAGATTTCGTATTGGCTGTGCCTTTTCCGATTACTTGGAAACGAGCAGTTGAACCAGTCACATTCGTAGAGCGAACAGTGTTCCGTAGTTTAGAACCCATACGCTGATACGCCATGTGAACTTCGGTTTCAAACTGCTTGATAAAGGCTTGGTCAATTGTATTAGCCATTTTCACAGTCCTAATTGAAGTTACGGTTTACAACGGGTGTCCACTCTCGCACTTCAATAAGGGTATCCTTTCGGGCCTTTCAGTGCATTATGGGCCGTAATGAGCTATCGTAAACATTCTTTTTGTTCGGATTGCAACGCACAAATTCAACATACTTGTTTTCTCCTAGCACTGAAATGCCAACAGGTTCAAAGCCAAGCCAAGCTGCCCACTGCAATATTCCCTCATAATCTGCTAGGATAGTCATAGTCATGTTAGGCTGAGTCTTGTCAAAGAAGTTAACCAACATCCTTGATCCACGCGCTAGCATAGTGAAGTTTTCTTTTATTTTATTTGAGAACATGCAGAACATTTGAGGGAAGTCTTGATCTTCAGTAAAGAACAAACCCCCAACAGCTATAAAGCTTTCGCCTTCTCGCCTTACAAGATAGCACTCAGATGTTTCGTACATTTCAATGATGGCTTGCTCAACGTCAGTGTGACCTAAGATAGCAAGCTCTCTTTTATTTTCCTTACTCAAGTTAGCAACAACTTCATCAACATGACGTAAGGTAAAGGGGGTCATGTAGTAACGCCCCCTTTTTAGAATCTTAACCTCTGTTTGGGTAAAGGGCTTGGAATCCTTCGGTGACTTGCTTGATGAAGTGAGGGTCGCGGTCTTTATGGTATCTTGGGTCATTCATCATCTCCCTTAGATCGGCCTCACTTTGACCTGCGCTCGGCTGCGTTTCGCCTGTAAACGATCCGTCTTTCATTGCCTCCATCACGGCTTCAAGAGCAAGGATTCCTTCATGGCTTTCGCACATGCGCTCTACAGCAGGGATTGCTTGCTCTGGAAAGAACTTGTTTGCAAACATAGACGCAGCTTGTATGCGGTCATTAGCATTATCTCCAAGCTTTGCAGCTTCTGCATCAAGGTCTGGTTCTTGCCCACCAGTAGCCTGAGCATACATTTCAATGCCTTTATTGAACTCATCTTGAGAAAAGCCGTTCTCGTATGAATGATCTGCCCACCACTTGAGCAATTCATTATCTACAGCCATTTCTTCATTCACAATATCTGGCAGTTGATAGTCACCTGCTGACTCTGGCCTCTCGCTAAAGGCTTCGGTTTGAATCTCTTCGATGATCTTAGACCGAATGTCTTCATCTTTTGTGCCAAGCTTTGACTCTAGCTCCTTATATGCTTTAGCTAAGTCTTCACCTGTGTTGTATTTTTCAGGCAACCACTCAGGTCGTTGTGGTTGACTGTCCTCTGCTACAACAAAATCGCGCTCTTCTGTAGGCGCTTCTGTAGCTGCTTCGGCTGTTGCTTCGGCTACTGTCTCATTCATTTGTTCTTACTCCTGTGCGAATGTGAGATACGTTGCTCAATAAGGCCGACGAGATAACGCTGGCCCTCTATATGTCGCAACTCTTCTGTAGTCACATTAGGCCCATTAACCATTTCGATTGTAATGGAGCGCAGATAACGCAGGACTTCCTGTCCTGTGGGCGAACTAAATACATGAGCGATATTGTGGCTTACCTCTACATCTTTAGCAGAAGCTCTTTGTATTCCGTCGATCCCAATATTAACCTTGTTCGGCAACCATCTGTCCCTGTTGCTGTTGCTGCTGCGCCATTTGCTGCGCTAATGCAGCTATTTGTTTACGCTGTTCTTCATCACGAATCAAGCTCTCAGGCACACCAAATTTCTTAGCTAAGTGAATTGCTGTCTGTTCACCGTCAATTAGAAGCTGCAACATCTCAGGGCCAAACGTCCCGCCAACCAACTCTAGGAATCTTGCTACGCTAGAAATATCCTGATTAGATTGGGCTTGGGCTAATGGAGATACAGAGCGGACCTTGACCTCCCTCCCATTGACTGTTGGGACTTCAATGCGCCCTTGCTTCTTAAGAATGTAGATTACGCGCTGCAATACTGGCTGAACTAGCTCTGCTTGCAGTCTGCCAAAGGCTGCACCCATCCGTCTTGAGAGATCAGCCATTCTTTCTGCAACCTCTGTAGCAGTTGCAGGTGTGGTATCAGGCTTGCCAAGCATATCATTATACAGCGCGCTCTTAATGTTATGACGCATATCGCTAAGAACAAGCTGCGCAACATCGAACTTACCTGCCGCTTGGATAGGTTGAAGGCCAGTTGACCCCATAGCTTTCGGTATGATTGTGCCGGGAACTAAATTTATCGTGTCAGGGTTGATTACACCGTCATCTTCCATCTGATATATGCCAGAGATCGACATTTGAGCGTTCTCAAGTATCAACTGAATGGTGAGGTTAGTGGTCTTAATCGAAGACAGCGCATTGATTAGCGGCCCTCGTCCGTAAATTTCACCTGCACACTTAGACCAACGGAAGCAGATAAACGGATTGGAGCCAAGTCCCTTCATCTCATTGGTATATAGACAAGTGTTTGTTGTCAGGCAGATCGCATATTGAAGGAAAGCATCTTCGTTCTTCTTGGAGTAATCTCTGCAAACAACCTCAAGAACGGTTGTTTCCCGATTAGCCCCCATCATTGCTTGCACCTTTGGGCTAAACTTCCCCTTGGGGTACATGATCGGAAGATGATCGAACTTAACCTTCTTGCGCTCACGATAAACGTGGTCAATTCTATCGTCGGGGCCAGTGTCTAGCACTACATGAGGAAGCGGTATTGCTGAGAAGTTAACTGGATTTACTGCATCGCCCTCTTCTACGCACAACACACCAGTCCCGACAGCCAAGTCCATGAAAGATTCATGCACCTCTTGGCTAAAGTTTGAGTTTTGTAAAACCTCAAAAACATATTCGGTAACTTCATCTAGCTCATTATCAATAGCCTCTCTTTGATCTGGAGGCACTTCACTACCTGCCATAAGATCAGCCCATCGCGCAAAGTTAGGAACTATGCCCGACTGTAAGCGGCTAGCAAATTCTTGAACTCCAACTACAGCAGTCTCGTCAAAGATTTTGTCATCTCTACGCTGACCTGCTTCTTCATAATAGAATGACTCTCGTTGAGGCAGTGCATATTCATAGCACTCTTCAAAAAGAGAAACCCAGTTCTCACGAAAAGCTTTAGCTTTGTTATACTTTTCGATGTACTGCTTTGCAATTGGATCGTCAGCCATTAGCCAAACCTACCTAGAAATCCTTGACCACCTGCTCTCATAAGTGATCTGCGACCTGCGCCACCGCGCATACCACCTCGGCGTTCAGTCCTTGACTCAATCGCCTCGGTTACATCTTCGCGTTTTTTCTCAGCTTTCTTTTGAATTTCTTCTGACTTCACAACATCAGCTTCAACGCGCTGTTCTGCTGCTGCTTTCTTCTCTTTCTTCGTAGGGCCACCGCCAAAGCACATAACAAGCTCCTTTGTTTTTTACATTCGTAAACACAGAAACAAACAAATCACAATGCACAAACTACATTCTTGCCCAAAACCCCTGCTTCTTAGGGCGTGACTGCTTAGAAAAGACATCGAAGCTGCGCTTCGCAACAGATACCTTTGCAGGTTTTTGTGTATTCATAAGCGCTCGGCCTTCACCTGCACCCAAGAAAAGGTACTGTGCAGCATCGTGAACGTGGCTGAACATATTCTTGTCTGGCTTATCTGCGTACCTTTCGCCAGAAACCTCCATGCGCTTGTACGCATAGCCGCCCTCAAAGCCTTTGATTAACTGTGGGCATCTACGATCAATTAATAAAGCAGGTTTACCTTCGACCATCTTAGTCAATTGGGAGGAGACTGACTCAAGCCGAAGGTCAACGGAGTTGGAAGGCGCAGGGAACGCCCTCAAACCTGCTCCGCGCAAGATGTGAAATGGAGTAGATTCATCAGTCTGTGCGCGGAAATCACCTGCGGGATCGCCATAGATTATCACCTCTGACGCTGCCGCGAATCTTATAGCTAGCTCGTTTCTAAGAACTTCGGCAAAACGCACGATGCCCATGTCTACGGCTACAATTTCGGATTGAATAAACCATCGCCCTCGAACCTTTTGCCCAAGCACTGCCGCAGGGGTCAAGCCAAAGTCCACGCCAACATAAACTGGGGAATTTGCTGCTACTGGTATTTCTTCTTTTGCAACGTGTACTTCTGCTGCAAACATCGGATAGACAGGTTTCCCATCTTGAATGTGGCCCAAGCGGTTCATTACATACACATCTATCCATGATTTAGTCTTACCCCTTATTAAATTGGAATAATAACTCTTGAGCATATTCTTTGTGTTCTCGGCCTTGGGATTTGGCTCGTAGTCTTCTACCTCGCCCTCTTCACCCTTCTTTTCAACCATGCCGCAGGGTTGGGTATAGAAAGACCAGTTGTCTGGTTTAACCAACATCTTAGCTTGCTCGCGCGGTATATGATCTGGGACTGGAACTTCACCTGCCATAATCGGCCACCAGTGATCTTCCTCAGGCGCGTTGGTATCGGCAATGACACCAGTCCAAGTAGGGCCACCATCACGCATAGAAGGAAAGCGCCCAACACGCATAGTACAGGCATCAATAATACTCTTGGCAATTTCTCTAGCTTCATTAATCCAAACGCCAGTTAGTTCTAAAGATAGCAGTTTCTTTACATCTTCGGGGCGGTCTAAAGCTAAGAAGATAACCTCAAGGTCAATGTCGCCCTTCTTGATGTGATGCGTATATGGCACTGACCAAGTGAACTTGCCCCAGTCTGATTCTGGAAACCAGTCAAGCCATGTCTTGATGGTGGTGGTTCTAAGTTGGGGATTGGTGTTACGAATGATTGCCCATCGGCTTTTGCGGATTCCATCTGGCCCTTTGCCTTGTTGGATTGCG
>Ga0180120_10001191_pt1 | contig 13301 bp, 10 predicted proteins | sample CPBDNA_3_FD_129677 | JGI IMG/M metagenome (GOLD analysis project Ga0180120, IMG submission 129677) | Freshwater to marine salinity gradient microbial communities from Chesapeake Bay, USA - CPBay_Spr_31_0.2_DNA (version 2) (version 2) | ecosystem: Environmental > Aquatic > Marine > Coastal ... | reverse complement strand
GGACTCGGTTCACGTTCAGGAATACCTGCCGCCCAATACCATTGAAGATAAAATCGCCCGCGAGCGCTTTGCTGAAGTTAAGCAAGCGGTTAAAGAGTTCGCCAAGGACGCCCCTGGCCATATTCACTACAAAGAGCGCCGCCGCCAGAAAGGCGACAGTCAGTACGAACGTTTTAATGAAGGCCCCAGCGATACGATTACAGTCTATGAAGGGGACGCGCAGTTTGAAGCTAACCTGTCAGACTATCTGGATACAGGTCTGTTTCTCGATCACCGCCCAGTGCGCCGTATGGTCACCGAGCTGGCTAAGGGAAAAAGCCTGCTTAATCTGTTTTGTTATACCGCAGCTGTCTCTGTTCAAGCGGCACTGGGTGGTGCTAAGAGCAGTCTGAGTATCGATATGTCCAACACCTATCTGGACTGGGCTCAGCGCAACTATGATCTGAATCATATCAGCGCCAAAAATCACCACCTGCTGCGTGCAGATTGTCTGAAGTGGTTGGAAACCGATGGCGAGCAGTACGATGTGATCTTCCTTGACCCACCGACGTTTTCCAACTCGAAAAAGATGGATGTAGTGTTGGATGTGCAGCGTGATCACGGTGATTTGATTCGTAACTCAATGGCCAAGCTGGCACCGGACGGTGTGTTGATCTTCTCCAATAACTTCCGCAAATTTAAGATGGATGAGTTGGTTACGCGACAGTTTAATGCTGAGAATATTACTCCCCAAACATTGGATATGGATTTTGAGCGAAATCCACGTATTCACAATGTTTGGCGCATTACTCGACGTAGTACCTTTGGGTAGCAGTACCTTTAGATAGTAGGGCCTTCGGTTAGTCTTTCCCAGCGGCACAGTTTGTTATCCAGACAGCTGTGGTGTTTTTCTTATCACCCTGAGCGTAGCCGAAGGGTCTTATGAATCCTGCAGAGTCTCTCTACCGTAACTGCTCCTCAAGGCTTCAAACTAGCGGCAACTCCCGAGTCAACTTCGACTGCTTCAAGGAAAACATCGTACTCACTGAACGAATCCCTTTTATCTGCAGCAGAGTCCCACTCAAAAAACTCTCGTAAGACGCCATATCCCGCTCAACGATTTTCAAAAAATAATCACATTGCCCACTCACCGAATGGCATTCAAGAATCTGTGGGCAGGATTCGACCATTTGATTAAATGCGGCCAGCGTCGCCCCATGGTGATTATCCAGCGATACCTCAGCAAAGGCCGACACTTGTAGTCCCAGGGTTCTGGGATTTAACTGAGCAATATAATCCTCAATATAACCTTCCTCTTCCAGGCGCTTAACCCGGCGCCAGCAGGGTGCTGCGGAAAGGCCGACCTGTTCGGCGAGATCGCGATTGGAGAGCCGTCCATTACGCTGCAGGGACTTTAATATAGTGCGATCATAGCGATCTAAAGCCATTAGAAATTTCCTTTCTCATTAAGAGGTATTTAAAACACTTTGTTGCTAACAATTCTTAATATAGCCCACAAACGCAATCCTATTTCCCAATTGTAGGTATATTATTTTTCCTATTGGTGACATTAGGGAAGCGTTGAGCTATATGGAAATTGTTGTGCGGGATGATGCTAAGACAGTCACTGAGCCGAAGTTTGATTGGCAGCACATAAGCTATTTGTTGCTGCTATCTAGAGCCATGGATACTATTGAAGAGCGGGATCTGGTGCCAGCCAAGTTGGTGTTTAATCAGTTCTCAGCCAGAGGTCACGATCTGGCGCAAATTCTGCTCGGTTCACTGCTCACCCATCCCCACGATGCGGCTACAGGTTATTATCGCTCCCGTCCTTTTGTTCTATCCCTAGGCTTAGATATTGAAGAGGCGGTGGCATCGCCCATGGCCAAGTCCGGTGGCTATAGCGACGGTCGCGATATAGGTGTGGTGTGCAACTATCCCAACCCTGAGCGCAAGGGCGCTATGTTATTTCCTATGTGCGGTGGAGTCGGAGCTCAGTATACGCCGATTTCCGGGTGGGCCCAGTCGATTGTCTATCATCGCGATCAGTTACAGGATGCCAGCTATAAGAGTGCTATAGGTCTTTCCATGGGCGGCGATTCCTCCATGTCCACCAGTGGCTTTTGGTCGGCATTGAATATTTCTACCACCCACAAATTACCTCATCTGTTTTATATCGAAGACAATGGCTATGGCATTTCAGTGCCCCAGTCTGAGCAGACGCCAGGGGGGGATCAGGTGGCTAATCTGGCCGCCTACAAGCATCTAAAAATTATTGATGGTGATGGCACGGACCCAGTCACCGCACCCAAACTTATAGCCGAAGCGGTGGCCCATGTGCGCTCTGGGGAAGGCCCCTGTTTACTGCGTTTAAAGGTGCCACGGCTCTGTGGTCACACTTTTCAAGATACCCAAACCTATAAGCCTGAAGTGCTGATTGCCGATGAACAGGCTCGGGATCCGCTGCCGAGACTGCAGGGTTATCTAGAAGAGAGCAATATTCTATCGGCCCAGCAGTGGCAACAGCTCGAGGGTCGCGCCATGGCAGAAGTGTTGGTCGCTGTTGAGGCAGCCAAACAACGCCCCGAGCCCAATCCTGAAGATCTGCAGCGCTTTGTCTATGCGGAAGCTAATACTGTTCAGTTGCGTGGAGGCCTAGCCGCGGACGGTTACCAGTTTCCAAGCCAAACCGATCAGCCCAAGCCTCAGGGTCAGCGGCTCAATATGTTGACCGCGATTCGCAAGACTCTGGATTATGAGCTGCAGAGTAATCCCAAGGTGCTGGTGTTCGGTGAAGATGTTGGTCCCAAAGGTGGTGTTCACGGCGCCACACTAGGTTTGCATGAAACCCATGGTCAACAGCGAGTGTTTGATACCAGCCTCTCTGAGGAGGGCATTATCGGCCGCTCAGTGGGCATGGCACTGGCTGGTTTGATGCCGGTCCCTGAAATTCAATTTCGCAAATACGCTGAACCGGCGGCAGAGCAGCTCTCGGACACAGGGATTATGCGTTGGCGTACCTTTAATCAGTTTGCCGCGCCCATGGTGGTGCGGGTTCCCGGGGGGTTTGCCAAGCGCGGTGATCCCTGGCACTCCATGAGCGATGAGGTGGAGTGGGTACACAAGGTGGGCTGGCAGCTGGCGATGCCATCCAATGCCGACGATGCAGTGGGCCTACTGCGCTATGCACTGCGGGACAATAATCCGACCATCTTCTTTGAACACCGCAACCTACTGGATAATAGCTGGGCACGCAGACCCTATCCCGGTAATGACTACGTGATTCCTTTCGGCAAGGCTAAGACCCTGTTGCAGGGCGATAAGTTAACCCTAGTCTGCTGGGGAGCCATGGTGGAGCGCTGTGAGTTGGCGGCCAAGACATTAGCAGAACAGCGCGACCAACAGCAACTAGTCGAAGTGATCGATCTGCGTACCTTGCAACCCTGGGATGAAAAGGCAGTACTGACATCAGTAACAAAAACTGGTCGCTGTTTAATTGTCCACGAAGACAATCTCAGCGCAGGGTTTGGTGCCGAGATTGCGGCGGTGCTTGCAGACAAAGTGTTCTTTGATCTGGATGCGCCCATCCAGCGTTTAACCATGCCCAATATTCCCAGTCCACATAATTTCAATCTACTGGAAGCCGCACTGCCATCGGCCTCAGATATAGCCGATGCCATGAATAACCTGCTTGATATTTAAGGATGCCCCGATCATGTCAGAGACAATCGATATTACCTTACCTGCGGATGAACTAGAGGGCACGGCGGCTAAACTCTCCCATTGGCTGGTAGAAGTGGGCGCTAATGTTAGCAGCGGTGATCCTATTTTAGAGCTGGAAACCGACAAGGTGAGTATGGAAATCTGCGCGCCGGCATCGGGTCTCCTCCAAGAAATCATCAAACAGCCTGGAGATAACGTTGAGCCGGATATGGTACTTGGTCGATTGCTGGCGGGCATCTCCGAGACCAGAAGAGCAATCCCAGCGGCAGTGGAAACCCCCGAGGCTGCACCTGCACTGAATGGCAAGGACCTGATCGGCCCAGCAGTGCGCAAGTTAGTCCGCGAACACAGCCTCGACCTAAGCATGATTTCCGGCAGCGGCCGCGGTGGTCGAGTTACCCGCGAAGATGTTATGGCATTTTTACAGAGTTCTCAGTCAGCACCTATGGCACCCTCGGCCTCTAAATTAACAGCCTCTAAATTACCAACGTCTAAATCCACACTAGCCAGCAAGCTTATACCCCATTCATCGATGCGCCAAAGCATCGCCAAGCATATGGTCGAGAGCTTGCTGCATACCTCACCCCATGTCACCAGTGTGTTTGAGCTGGATATGTCGAATCTGATTGAACACCGCCGCTGGCACAAAAAAGAATTTGCCGATCAGGGCGTTAACCTCACCTTTACCGCCTATTTTCTCGCTGCCTCTGTGGCGGCGATTCGAGCGGTACCTCAGGTCAACGCGCGCTTTCATGATGATGCTCTGGAGCTGTTTGATCAGATCAACATAGGCGTGGGTACAGCCCTTGGTGACAAGGGTTTAGTAGTGCCAGTAGTTGAGGCTGTGCAAAGTAAAAACCTATTTGAAATTGCCGAGGCATTACAGAGACAAACAGAAAAAGCCCGCAGCGGAAAGCTATCTCCGGTGGATATGAAAAATGGCACCTTCACTATTTCCAATCATGGAGTCAGCGGCAGCCTATTCGCCACGCCCATTATTATTAACCAGCCCCAAGTGGCTATTTTAGGAGTTGGCAAACTCGAGAAACGCGTCGTTGTACGTGAGGTTGATGGCCGTGATGAGATGGTCATTAAGCCTATGTGCTATGTCTCCTTAAGCATTGATCATCGCGCCTTGGATGCCTCGCAAACCAATCAATTTTTATCCCTATTAGTTGAGACCTTAGAACGGTGGGGACAGTAATGGTGACAAGAACAGCTACAAGAACAGCGACAAGGATAGTGGCACGAACAGAGAGCGAAATAGATGTTGCCGTTGAGCGCTTCCAGCTATGCCGAACTCTCAAACCATTACCGAATGACCCACTATTGGGACTCAGCGCTTTATTCAATGCCGACCAGCGCCCTGACAAGATTGATTTGGGGGTTGGCGTCTATAAGGATCAAAGCGGTGCTGCGCCGGTGTTTAAATCGGTGAAGTCGGCAGAACATAAATTGTGGCAAACCGAAACCACCAAAGCCTATATCCCCCCCGCAGGTGACAGTGAATTTATTCAGCAAATCGAGTTTCTGCTATTAGGTCAAGAGCACTCAACCCTGCAACAGCGGCGCGTGCGCAGCTTGCAAACTCCGGGAGGAAGCTGTGCTCTGCGCATTGCAGCTGAATTTATTCAGCGCTGCAACCCCGCTGCAACCCTCTGGTTGAGTGCGCCCACCTGGGTAAACCACCAGCCGCTCTTAGGTCGCGTCGGCCTGCCTATCCGAGAATATTTTTACTACGACTATCAGTCAAATCAGTTAGATTTTGCGCGCCTGCTCGACTCTCTTAAGGCTGCCTCGGTTGGGGATGTGATGTTGCTGCAGGGCTGTTGCCATAATCCCAGCGGCGATGACCTCTCACCTGAACAGTGGCAACAGCTAGCCGATTTCTGTCTTGACCGCGGATTAGTTCCATTGGTTGATATTGCCTATCAGGGTTTTGCCCGTGGCTTATCCGAAGATGCCAGTGGTCTGCGACTGCTCTGTGACCAGTTGCCTGAAGTGCTGATCACCGCCTCTTGCTCGAAGAATTTCGCTCTCTATCGCGAGCGCGTTGGCAACTTCTCAGTGGTGGCTGCCAGTCCTGAAAAAGCCGACCACGCCCTGACTCAGGCCCTGGATATTATTCGCGGCTATTACTTTGTGCCAGCGGCTCATGGCGCCCAGGTGGTCAAGACTATTTTACAGGATCCAGAGTTGCGAACGGGCTGGCTCCAAGAGCTGAGTTCAGTACGGACACGCCTCGGAGAAGTGCGCCAATTACTGGTCAACAGATTCCAAGAGGCGGGCTGTGCAGATCAGTTTGCGCACATTGCCAAGCAGCAGGGCATGTTCTCTTTTCTTGGCTTGACCCCAACTCAGGTTAATCAGCTGCGGCAGGACTACAGTATTTATATGGCCGACTCGAGTCGCATTAATCTCTCTGGGATTAATCCCAGCAATATTAACTATCTAGTGAAGTCAGTGAACTTAGTGCTCGGCTCGGCTTAATTGCCTTAACAAAGTGCAGAACGCAGAACGCGGAAAATGGAGATACAGCAATGAAAACCAAAAGTTACGTCTATGGCCAATGGCTAGAAGGGCAGGGTCAAGGGACTCAGGTACAGCATGCAGTCACCGGTGAAGTAGTCGCTTCCACTAGCAGTGAGGGCGTCGACTTTGCCCAGGTTCTAACCTATGGTCGCGAAGTCGGTGGGGCCGCGCTGCGTGAGCTCACCCTACATCAACGCGCCAACTTGCTCAAAGCGCTGGGCAAACATTTGCTCAGCAAGAAAAAAGATTTTTATAAAATTTCCGCCGCCACCGGTGCCACCAAAACCGATAGTTGGATCGATATCGAAGGAGGCATATCCACGCTGTTTAGCTACTCCGGTATTGGCCGCCGCGAATTCTCCAATGAGAAATTTATAGTTGAGGGTGCCCCAGAAAAACTCTCCGCCAAAGGCACCTTTGCCGCGCGGCATATTCTGGTGTCTAAGCGCGGCGTCTCTGTGCACATCAATGCCTTTAACTTTCCCTGCTGGGGCATGTTAGAGAAAATCGCCCCGAGCCTGATTGCCGGTGTCCCCGTTGTGGTTAAGCCAGCGACCAACTCGGCCTATCTCACCGAAGCCATGGTTCGGGAAATAGTTGATTCTGGCATTTTGCCAGAGGGTTCAATTCAGCTGATCTGCGGTCGTACCGGTGATCTATTTGAGCATCTCACCGAACAGGACGTGGTGACCTTTACCGGTTCCGCCAGTACCGGCCAGATGCTTCGCGCCCACCCGAATATTATTGCCAAAAGCATTCCCTTTAATCTGGAAGCCGACTCCCTCAACTGTTCCATTCTGGGCGAGTCTGTGGCATTGGATGATCTAGAGTTCGATCTATTTATTAAAGAAATTACCCGTGAGATGACCACCAAAGCCGGGCAAAAATGTACCGCTATTCGACGTATTATTGTTCCTACAGATAAGGTAACTGCGGTCACCGATGCGTTGAAAAAACGTCTCGCCAAAACCACTCTGGGTGACCCAGCCGAAGAGGGCGTGCGCATGGGGCCACTATTGGGCGCGCAGCAAAAGGCCGATGTCCATGCCAATGTAATGGCCCTCGCTGAACGCTGCGAACTGCTGATTGGCGGCGACGATAATTTTGAGTTGATCGGCAAGCAGGCTGTCAAAGACGCCTTCTATCCTCCGACTTTATTACTCTGCAAAAACCCACTGCAAACCGACGCGCCCCACAGTATCGAGGCCTTTGGTCCGGTGAGTACGATCATGCCCTATGAAGGTTTTGAGCAGGCTATTGAGATTGCCAGTAAAGGCAAGGGCAGCCTGGTGGGCTCGCTATTTACCTATAACGATGACGAAGCGAGCAAGGTTATTCTCGGCTGCGCCCCCTGGCATGGGCGCATGCTGGTGATCAATCGCGACTGCTACGAAGAATCCACAGGCCATGGCTCGCCACTGCCGACTTTGGTTCACGGTGGTCCCGGTCGCGCCGGCGGCGGTGAAGAGCTGGGTGGTGCCAGAGCGGTTAAGCACTATATGCAGCGCACCTCAATTCAGGGTTCGCCGACAACATTAATGGCCATAACCCGTGAGTATATGGCCGGTGCCAAAACCACTAGTGATGGGGTGCATCCCTTTAAGAAGTACTTTGACGATCTGCAGATTGGCGAGAGTCTAACTACTCATCGCAGAACCGTCACCGAAACAGATATTGTTAATTTTGGCTGTCTCTCCGGTGATCATTTTTATGCCCACTTTGACGAGCTAGCTGCGGTGGATTCACTTTTTGGTAAACGTGTCGCCCATGGCTATTTTGTGATTTCGGCTGCCGCTGGCATGTTTGTTGAACCGTCCCCCGGTCCGGTGTTGGCCAACTATGGTTTAGAAAATCTGCGCTTTATTGAACCGGTGGGGATTGGCGATACCATTCAAGTAAAAATCACCGCCAAGAAAAAAATCAGCAAAGACAAACGCCCGGAAGAAAAGCAAGCCACGGGCGTTGTGGTTTGGGATGTGGAAGTGTTTAACCACCTCGGCGATGTGGTCGCCCTCTACGATATTTTGACCCTAGTGGTCAGGAAAGAGGATTGATCATGGCCGATATTCACAGCTTCGAGTCCATCCAATACGCAGTCACTAACGGGGTTGCTGTACTAACGCTTAACCGACCGGAAACCCTCAATAGTTTTACCGTTGCTATGCACCTAGAAGTTCAGTTGGCGATGCAGGATGTGCGCACTAACCCAGAGGTGCGCTGCCTGCTGCTCTCCGGTGCTGGCCGCGGTTTTTGTGCTGGCCAAGACCTCAATGATCGCGCGGTAAAAGTCACCGATGAAGCACCAGATCTGGGGGAGTCCGTTGAGAAATATTACAACCCATTGATTCGCGGCATTATGGATTTAGACAAGCCGGTAATCTGCGCGGTAAATGGCATAGCCGCTGGTGCCGGCGCCAGTATTGCGCTGGCTTGCGATATAGTCATCGCCGCCAAAACCGCCGCCTTTGCCTTTGTATTTTGCAAAATTGGTTTGGTGCCAGACTCCGGTGGCAGCTGGAACTTGCCCCGGGCACTGGGTCTACCCCGCGCCAAAGGCTTGGCCTTATTGGGTGATAAATTACCCGCCGAAAAAGCCGAAGCCTGGGGCATGATTTGGCAGACTGTGGATAGCGACCAGCTAATGCCAGAGGCCACCAAGCTGGCAGAGCATCTGGCCAGCCAACCCACCAAAGGTCTGGCAAGGATTAAAAAACTGCTTAACCAATCTTTCTCTAATCCATTGCATCAGCAGCTCGAAGATGAAAAAGATGCCATGCGTGAGTTGGGTCGGTCCGATGATTATCGTGAAGGTGTCGCTGCTTTTATGGAAAAGCGACAGCCTAATTTTAAAGGTAGCTGATCATGAAAAACGCCTTTATTTGTGACGCCATTCGAACCCCCATTGGTCGCTATGGCGGAGCCTTGAGCTCCGTTCGTGCCGATGATCTGGGTGCCATTCCACTGAGCGCTCTGATGCAGCGCAATCCCTCAGTGGACTGGAGGGCGGTGGATGATGTTTTTTACGGCTGCGCCAATCAGGCCGGGGAAGATAACCGCAATATTGCGCGCATGTCAGGACTGCTTGCTGGCCTTCCCATAGAGCTGCCAGGTTGCACTATTAATCGTCTCTGTGGTTCCGGAATGGATGCCATTGGCATCGCCAGTCGCGGGATTAAGTCGGGTGAACTTCAGCTGGCCATCGCCGGCGGCGTTGAGTCTATGTCTCGCGCACCCTTTGTTACCAGTAAGGCCGACAGCGCCTTTAGCCGCGCCCAGCAAACCTTTGATACCACCATGGGCTGGCGCTTCATTAATAAGCTGATGAAAGCTCAGTACGGCGTTGACTCAATGCCCGATACGGGGGAAAACGTTGCCGAACAATTTGCCATTAGCCGTGAAGATCAGGACGTCTTTGCCTATGAGAGCCAGAAGCGCGCAAGTGCCGCCCGAGATGCGGGGCTTTTTGCTCAAGAGATCGTGCCTGTGGTTATTCCGCAGCGCAAAAAAACTGATTTGATTGTCGATACCGATGAGCATATTCGCCCTGAAACAACCTTGTCTGGTCTGGCCAAATTGGCCACGCCATTTCGTCAGGGGGGCACAGTCACCGCTGGCAATGCCTCAGGTATTAACGATGGTGCCTGCGCGCTTTTGCTCGCATCTGAGCAGGCTGCAGCGACTCAGGGGTTAACTCCCAAAGCCCGAGTTGTAGCCATGGCGACGGCGGGCCTGGCGCCGCGGATTATGGGATTTGGCCCTGTGCCTGCCGCCCGCAAGGTACTGGCCTTAGCCGGATTAACGCTGGATCAGATGGACGTGATTGAAATCAATGAAGCCTTCGCCTCACAGAGCTTGGCAGTGATCCGTGAGCTGGAGTTGGCCGACAATGATCCTCGGGTCAACCCCAATGGTGGTGCCATTGCCCTAGGCCATCCACTGGGAATGAGTGGCGCGCGATTGGTCACCACAGCTTTGTATCAGTTGCAACGCAGTGGCGGAATATACGCCCTTTGCACTATGTGTATAGGTGTGGGGCAGGGCATTGCGATGATTATTGAAAGGCAGTAACTATTTAGCTCAAATTAGCTCAAATTAGCTCAAATTTTACTGCAGAGGTAGATTTGCTCTGACCCCTTACTTTTAAGGCACGCCGTGAATCCATCCATGGAGGCTCGGTTGCAGCATCCATGCTGCAAACGGCCTTAAAAGTAAGGGGTCACAGCAAATCGGGGCAAAGATACTAACGAGATACGAACAGATTAACTAACGGGTAGTTAGCCAAGGCTTTCTAAGCGGATAGAGCGTCAACAAGGAATAAAAGACAAAGGATTGAGCAATGACAGATTTCAAATTAAATGAAGCGGAATTAGAAGAGGCATTTCAAACCCGCATCGACAACGAGCAGAAAATCGAACCCAAAGATTGGATGCCCGAAGGGTACCGTAAAAACCTCATTCGGCAGATGTCACAGCACGCCCATTCCGAGGTCATCGGCATGCAGCCAGAAGGCAACTGGATTCTTCGCGCCCCAACCCTGCGCCGCAAAATTGTCCTCTTAGCCAAGGTCCAAGATGAAGGCGGCCATGGTCTCTATCTCTACAGCGCCACCGAAACCCTCGGCATTACCCGAGAAGAGCTGATTGATGCACTTCACGAAGGCCGCGCCAAATATGCCTCCATCTTCAACTACCCAGCCCTAACCTGGGCTGATGTAGGCACCATTGGTTGGCTAGTAGATGGCGCCGCCATCGTCAATCAAATCTCATTGCAACGCACATCTTATGGACCCTATGCTCGCTCCATGGTGCGGATATGTAAAGAAGAGAGCTTTCACCAGCGCCAGGGTTACGAAGCCCTCATGGTAATGGCCCAAGGTAGCCCCGAGCAGAAAAAAATGGCCCAGGATTCACTTAACCGCTGGTGGTGGCCAGTGCTGATGATGTTTGGCCCCCACGACGCCGAGTCAGCCAACAGCGCCAAGTCCATAAAATGGAAAATCAAACGTAAAAGCAACGACGAACTGCGCCAGGCATTTATCGACCAAACCATCCCCCAAGTTGAATATCTAGGCCTGACAGTCCCCGACCCAGATCTAAAGTGGAACCAAGAACGCGGTCATTATGATTTTGGTGAGATTGACTGGGCAGAATTTGAGCGCGTGATTGGCGGCAACGGCCCCTGCAATCGCCAGCGCCTGGAACATCATCAGCGAGTGGATAGAGAAGGGCAGTGGGTGCGTGATGCACTCAGCGCCTACGAAACCAAAAAACGTGCCCGCAAGGCGGCTTAAACCAGTCGCCATTATTCAGAAAGATTGATTCGAAGCACGGAGTAGTCGTTAGGGTATTTGTGAAAGAAGTGTCTTTGGCAGGGATGCCAAAGCCAAGCCTACAAGGACGTATTTACGGCGTCTTCGGTAACAAATGCCCTAACGACTAAGGAACTGGATAGTTACTTCAAATCTAAATTGGAGAAAAAACATGAACAAAAAACAAAAAACGCATACGCCATTGTTTGAAATATTTATCCGATCCAAACGCGGCCTAGACCACAAGCATGTAGGTAGCCTACACGCCGAAGACGCCGAACAAGCACTGGAATACGCCCGAGACTGCTACACCCGCCGCAGCGAAGGCGTCAGCATCTGGGTCGTCAACTCAAAAGACATAGTCGCCTCTCAAGAAGAAGACGCAGCGAGTTTTTATGACCCCATGGAAGATAAACCCTATCGTCATGCCACCCATTATGTGTTGCCCGATGCCATTAAAAATATGTAATCAACCAACATCAAGGTAGCTAAATCTGGAATCCTGTTATGACAGAAAAACACAATAACTTAATCAACCACGTGATCGCCTTGGGCGATGACTCAATGATCCTCGGCCAGCGACTCTCAGAATGGTGTTATCACGCACCCTTTTTAGAAGAAGACCTAGCTCTCGCCAACGTCGCCCTAGACTTTATTGGCCGCGCACAGATGTTTTATGAATATGCTTCCCAGTTAGAACAAGGAAAGCGCAGCGCCGATCAAATAGCCTTTTTGCGCGACACCCGCGATTATCGCAACTTGCTGATCATGGAGCTGCCGATAGGGGACTTTGCCTTCACTATGGCGCGGCAATTTATGGTAGATGCCTACAATAATCTGTACCTACAACAATTGGCAAAATCCAGCGACAAAACCCTCGCCGCTATCGCCGCCAAAGCTATCAAAGAAACCGACTATCACCTGCGTCGCAGCCAAGAATGGGTGCTGCGATTAGGCGATGGCACCGATGAAAGCCACCGGCGTATACAAAAAGCCTTTGATGAACTCTGGGGTTACAGCGCCGAACTATTTGCCATGTGCGAATATGAAAGCGCACTGCTCAGCAAGCAGATTAGCGTCGATCGCAGCGCACTAAGCGCTGAATGGAAAACCCTAGTAACCGATACCCTAAACCAGGCAACAGTAAAAATTCCCAGCGATGAATGGCAAGTTACCGGCGGCCGCGAGGGAATACACACTGAACACCATGGTCATATGCTCGCCGAGATGCAGTATTTACAGCGTACCTATCCCGGCGTGGAATGGTAGGGCTCGTGAACGAAATTCCACTGATGTCCGAGTCACTGGCCGCCCGTATTGCCAAGCGCAGAGACTCCAACTGTCCAGAGCTTTGGGACCTGCTCGATCAAGTAAAGGATCCAGAAATCCCCGTATTGTCGCTCTGGGACCTGGGTGTATTGCAGGAAGTGGCTTTACAGGGATTAGGTGGGCAGCATCAGTCAGTGCGAATTACGATCATACCCACTTATTCAGGCTGCCCAGCATTGCGAGAAATGCAGCAGGATATCCGCGCTGTATTAATGGCAGAGGGCTATACAGATCAGCAGATTACAGTAGAAACCCAGCTGGCCCCGGCCTGGAGCACCGATATGATGACCCTCCAAGGTCGCGAGACACTCCACAGATACGGCATTGCACCACCGGTAAGTCACCTAGATGCACCGGTAATCTGCCCACTTTGTGCCTCATCGCAAACCCAATTAGTCAGCCAGTTTGGTTCCACCGCCTGCAAAGCGCT
>Ga0180120_10001188_pt1 | contig 13320 bp, 21 predicted proteins | sample CPBDNA_3_FD_129677 | JGI IMG/M metagenome (GOLD analysis project Ga0180120, IMG submission 129677) | Freshwater to marine salinity gradient microbial communities from Chesapeake Bay, USA - CPBay_Spr_31_0.2_DNA (version 2) (version 2) | ecosystem: Environmental > Aquatic > Marine > Coastal ... | reverse complement strand
CCAGTTTATGAAGATGATCACACCGAGCCAGATTGTGGCAATGTGCCGTCGGGAGCATTAAACCAAATTTGCATGTTTGGCATTTACAGCGATCAAACAGACGATCACGAGATAAAAGTTTGCACCATGGCCGAGGGCTTAGAATGGCTCGGCACTAGATAATTCCCTTAGCAATCCTTTAGCCCCTTTTTAGGGGCTTTTTTTTGCCTATTTGGCGGGGTTTATCCGGTGAACATGTAGGGTTGAATGGGTGGCGGTGCTAATCGCGCTAATATCGCCCTTAAAATGCGTTTAAAAGGGGTTTATTCGCCCCTTGCATGGTCGATCAATCGGGATAGGTACCATTGCGCCTTTAATAGGTCGGTCAATGGTTCTGGATGTTTACTGTAAGCCCTAAAAGTATATTTCTGGACATTGCCCCGCAAATAACCCGCGAATTGCTGGCGATCCATTCCGGCTTCTATCGCGTCGATGCATTCAACAGCCCCCTTGTAGTGATCGGGGTTTATCTGATCAGTTTGGGGGGTAGACTTTTTTCCTGCCAAGCTACTTTTTGGGGTAGGCTGGTTTTGCTGGCAATTTCCTGCCAAAGCCGCGCCTGGTTTAGTTGGTGGGGTAGGCTGGTTTTGGTCTTCAATAGCCGGGTGTTTCTGTTTTAATTCCTGCCAGTGTCTTTTTAAATTCATTACTTTCCCTCGAATTCTTCACGCAAATAATTGAGTGATACGATGGTAAGGTCGCACCCACCATGTTGAACCTCATTCAATACCCATATGCCCCGCCAGGATGAGTTAGTTTGTGGGGTAAGGTAGTCTTCATCATTCTGGTAGAATATCCCGGCAAACAGTCCGAGTATGTTGGTTCCGTCAGCCCTCCTGCCAAAAGCTATATCCCTATCTTGAACATGCCCCATGACACACGACATCATCTTTTTGGCTAACATGTTCCGAGCGCTGCTCACTGGCCGACCCATAATCCCAGAGGTGAAGTAATGCGAGTATGCAATGCCATCAACTATCGCGACCTCCAAGAAGTCATACACCTCCCAGCCCATCTCTTTTAGCTTGAGATCATGGTAGCCTATCAGCCCTTCCAGCTTGGCATCACTCTCAATCGCCCTCTCAATACGGTTCTCATGGTTTCCCAGGGTAAAAATCATCCTGGGGTTCCATCGCTTGTCCCGGTTCCTGATTAGCCTTTCCTGCTCTTCCCGTATCGGCTGCAAGAATAACTCCATCCCGGCAATCCCCGCTTCGATGTCATCCAGGTAACGCCTACCCTCAAACGACTTCTTGCCGACATCCCATGATGATAGGCTTGGCATATCAAAATGATCGCCAATATGCACAATAACATCTGGCTTTTTCTTTGCTGCATACAGTCCTGCCCATCGTAAATGCTCAGTGGGTTCGCCTGGTTTTACTTGAGTGTCCGGGATTACTAAATGTCTCATTCTATTCTCCATAAAAAAAGCGGCCCGAAAGCCGCTAGATGTCCTGCTTTGCAATCGCAGCCAAGCCACAGATTACAAAAATAATCATAACAATAATCACCGTAATCACCACCAATACCAGTTGAGGCAGGATTATAGCGAGGTGAGATATTATTCCAAATGCTTTTTGTCTATTCATTATATACCATAATATCATAAGCCCGTTGTCGCCACAGGTGGGCTAACCCTGCTACACAGCCGGAGAGAAAACGGCTTGGCTAAAACGCGATCAACAAAGATAATAATATTAATACAGCATGCCACCTGCGAATAACAATAGGGTAGCTGTTGGCGTTAAAGTGCATAACAATAAATGGCTTGTCGATACTGTGTTTAAACAGTTGCCAGTTAGCGTATCGGTGCGCTTCTTTTATCTTGTCTTTCATACGACCTCCTAGAATGGAATGTCTTCAGTGATTGGAGAGTTTACAACCGTGTCAGCGTACTTAGAAGCAGCCGGAGCAGCACCATCAGTATAGAATACTTTCACATTGCCCAGGATGGGTGGACGTTCTTCACCAGCCTCGCGCTCTTCCTTACTCTGAGACTGTGCGATGAAGCCATTGTTCTCATACTGATCCTGCTGGTCAGTGTCGATAAACGTAGTCATGTTCAGATAGGTAGCAGTGCTGCCATCTTTCTTGGTAACTTGCGTCATGCGAGACTTGTCGATTTTAGTAACGTCGAGTGATACAGATACACCTATTTTCATTTTAAGTTCCTTACTTCAGATATAATTTCAGTGACGGCCAACAGTATCTGCTCGGCCAGGTTAGTAATAAATTCCTCATCACGCTCAACACGAACGATCATAGGTTTAATATCAGGGTGGTAACTCATAAAGTCCCACCATTTACGCCCGGTAATATACATGCAACCCTGCACCTGAGCATAATGTTTGGTAGGGCATACTTTTTCCCGCGCCCATGTTACATGGTTGTGTGCTGCTGGGCATTTGATTTCAATACCACCATCATCACCCACCAAACCATCAGGGCTGCAACCAAACTCACCAGAGTTATCAAGGATAAACCCAACTTCTTCAACCTCATTGCCTGTCTCTAACTCGTAATAGGCACGGGCCTCTGGCTCTAAATCAGTGCCGCGCTGCATAGCATCAGTCACAAAGATGGGTTCCGACCTACCAGTAAGTCTCTCAGAGATCATCAGGTTGATGTAGCGGTCAGCAGATGTACTTGCCTTGCCCTTACTGGTGACTAGATTGTGGAACTGACTAGCACTAGGTCGTCCTACCCTAGCCGCCAGCCATTCCTCACTGCCCTGCTCGGCTTCAAGAATCCGCATTTTGGGCCTTCTTGTTTAACATCCCCAATGCCTGATCAAAGCGCATAGCGGGTAAGTCTTCAACAGTATTACACTTAAACACCTGACAGAACTTCTTAACGTCAGACTCTGTAATCTCCAGCAGTGACTTCAACTGTGCAGCCTGGGCACTGTCTATCGGAGCATCCTGAACAGCACTGGGTAGCGCCTCGCCCTGATAGATATACAACCCTAACCCATGCATGGCGATTGCTTTTACGAGACACCTGATACGGGCATCAGAGATATCCCTAGTGGTGGGGTTAACAATAGACTTGTTACGGTTATCCATTACCGGGAGCCACATGCTGTGCGTCTTGCCCTCAACAGTGACAGATACATTGACCTCGCAAGTCTCATTCTCCAGAAAGGTGGGTGGGCAGAAAGCATAGCTGCTATCTGGGTAGTGTTCATTCAGTGTCTGCCACGCCCATGCCCAGGATAGGTAGGATAGGTTGCCCTTCTTTTCAACATGCTTGCTACAGTCTATAGCTGATAGCGTTTTCCAAACATTACTCATTTGATTACCCCTTGTTTTCTCAGTAGTGTATTGATTCGCAGTATCTCGTCTAGCAGCCACTGCCTGTTAATTAAGTCCCGCAGCCCGGTTGGCTTGGTCTGTAAGACTACGTCCATCTCGTGAACGGTTTTCAAAAGATCATTGTTATTCATGCTACCTCCGACTTAGCTGTGTCACATTGCTCTTGAGCATAGCGGTCTCCATACCCCTCATAGTAAGCAGGGGATTGATTAGGCAGCGCCTCATGGCCGTGGACGCAATCATACTCGCCCTTGCAGTAATCAGTCATATCATTAATGTTCATAGTGATACTCCCGGTCAGCAGCCATATCAGCATCGAACAAGCTACACTCGATAAGGTGGTACTCGATCTGCTCACGCATTAGTTTACCCAGAGCAGCATCATCCTTAGCCAGCACTGCTGTGCGGATGTCATCAATGATATTCATCTCATGGGCATGGTTTTGCTTGCGCTGGTAATCAGATAGGCCACAACCCTGGTGCGGGAACTTAACGCCATCAAGGCTGACAGCTTCCCATACTAACATCGGGTCTTTAAGTTTATCGCCTAGCATCTCTTTGGCGATCTCTTTGGTACGTTTTGAATAGTCCATGTTACTTCCTCATTTGTGTGTGTGCCGTCTATTTTACATAATGATTATCTATTGTCAAACATCTGTTGCAAATTATTTAACGTAGGTATATTATCAAAACTCAATAACTAGGAGAGAGCAGTGGATATTAATAAATCATTAGATCACTTCATGCGCGAGCATGGTATGAGCCAGATGGACTTGAGCAGAGAAGCCCATTTGAACCCGGCAACCATTAGCCTGATACGCAATGGTCATCGAGAGCCACGGTGCAGCACCTTGAAATCAATGGCTGACATCTTTGGTGTGAGAGTATCTGAGTTTATCGCGGCAGGTGAACATGGATAATCCAGGCTACTACGCCATCATCCCTGCCACAGTCAGATACGATGATAGGTTAACGCCTAATGCCAAGCTGTTGTATGGCGAGATCACTGCGCTGTCCAACAAAGAGGGGTATTGCTGGGCAGGTAATGCCTACTTTGCCAATCTATATGGTGTGACCAAGACATCTATCTCAACATGGATAGGTAACTTAAAGGATTGTGGGTACATATCACTTCAAATGCAGTACAAGGAGGGTACTAAACATATCTTAAATAGGTATATAAGAATTCTTGGGGAGGGTATGCAAGAAAACTTGGATACCTATGCAAGTAATCTTAATGACCCTATACAAGAAATCTTAATGGTTAATAATACATCTAATATTACACCTAATATTACAGTTAATAGTATTGTCGATTTTGATTCATTCTGGAAGTTGTACCCAAGGAAAGCAGGAAAGAAGACAGCTAGTGATAGGTGGAATCAGATCAAGCCAACTCAAGATGTGATGGCTATGATTGAAGAGAATGTAACTCAGCGTCTGGATTCTGGTGAATGGGATGTTAACAATCAATCCTTTATCTTGCATGCCAGCACTTACCTTAACCAGGCTCGATGGGAAGATGAAGTTATCGGGACTGCTAAAAATAAAACTAAAACTAATACCGACTCTATCAAGGCTACACCCCTGATGGACAAGGTTACTGATAGATCATGGGCGGAATAAATGTGGATACTACCGAAGAACTACCAACTGTCATCAGCTTTTGCAGCGGATATGGTGGCATCGAAAGAGGACTTGACCTTGCCGGGCTTGAACATAGAGTCATCGCTTATGTGGAGATCGAAGCCTTCGCCATTGCGAACTTGGTTAACAAGATGGAAGACGGGATCATACCTCCCGCACCTATATACACGGATATTAAAACCTTCCCATCGGAAATCTTTCGAGGAAAAGTTAGCATCCTTACATCTGGCTATCCATGCCAACCTTTCTCAGCAGCAGGTAAGCGAATCGGAGAAGATGACCCCAGACACCTCTGGCCGCATATACGGAGACACATTAAATCAATCAGACCTGTTCAATGCTTCTTTGAAAACGTCGAAGGGCACATCTCGCTTGGACTCTCCAGCGTCATCAGCGATCTGGAAGAGGATGGTTATCGATCAGCGTGGGGAATATTCTCAGCGCGTGAAGTTGGTGCTCCACACCATAGAAAGCGAGTCTACATCATGGCCGACACCATCAGCGAGAGATTGGAAGGACACACCGGGCATGGCGAAGACTGCAACCAATCCCGATGGTTCAGAGAGGAAGAGAAACGACCAGTTGGCAAGGGCAGTTTATGCAACGGAGAACCCAATCTCTGGCCACCTGAACCCAGACTGGGTCGAGTGGTTAATGGGTGTGCCGACAGGGTGGACAGGATTAGGCTCCTGGGGAATGGAGTAGTCCCACAAACAGCAGCAAAAGCATACACAACATTATCGGAGAGATTAATATGAAACGCATAAAAAATGAAACCGTATTAAAACCTTTTGTTGGTGAACACGAATACTTCCAAGAGGGTAAGTCATACACCTACCGGCAGTACACTGATTGGACTGTTAAAAAATCACCTAATGGCCCGGTTAAATACGACACCATCAAGGGTAGGCTAAACAATAGGCCGTACTGCACAGCAGAAGAGTTGCTGCCCATCCATATGTTCCAGAGCCAAGAACTTAAAGTTAAAAGAAAGATGGAGATAGCCAAGAAAAGAAAGAACGATAAACGATCTGGATTTCACGGCAACAAACTACCTCCGGCTGACTCTTTGTTATACGAGCAGACAGTCTGGAAGGCAGTGTTCTCTCAGGCTATGCTCCGCGCTAGTATCACTACATTCACCTGTCACTGGGGTAAAGATAATGCCTGAAGGCTACAAAGTTAACAGTCAGGAGAGCCTAGATAACTACCTGATGTTTGTTAAACAACTGTTTGCAGACAAGAAGTATGTCACGTTCAACTATAAGCTAGGCAAGCCCAGGACTATTAAACAGAATAGTTCCATGTGGAAATTTTGCCAGCAGATAGCTGAGAGATGTAATGATGCTGGGTATGAGATGCAGACTACCAGCCCTGTGTTATCTAAAACAATAGAGACTCCATGGACAGACAGGAGTGTCATGGATAACATCTGGATGCCTGTTCAGAGGGCAATGTACCCTAACAAATCTGAGAGTAGTTCCGAGTTAGACACCTATGAGGTATCCCCGGTAGCCGAGACTGTGATTAGGTTTCTGGGTGAGAACTATAAAATACATGTAATGTTTCCCAGCAAGGATTTTAAAGATGGCAATTAAGCGCGATGCGGCAGATAAGTGGTTTAGTGACGTAGTAAGACAGAAGGCTGGGTTCGTATGCCAGCACTGCAAGAAGTCTGATGCCAGGATGGAGTGCGCTCACATTTATGGCCGGGCTGCCAAGTCAGTCAGGTGGTCGTTAGATAATGCTGTATGCCTGTGCCACTACTGTCACATGAAGTTCACTGCTAACCCCTTTGAGTTTACAGCCTGGGTACTAGACACCCATGGGGTAGGCCACTTAGAGATGTTGCGCGAGAAGTGGAATGTGCTGATGCCTACAAACAAGAAGTTACGGGCAGAGATTGCTAAACACTACCGTGAAGAATTTAAGAAGATGAAAGAAGATGAAACCTATGAGCCTGTATCATACAATTAGGAGAATGTTATGAGCCAAGAAAATGTTTTAGATCATATGCTAGACACCATAGAGAAGCACAACTATACAGACCTGCGAGAGCAGATGCTTAACATTCTGGAGTCAGCAGTATACGGCAATGCCAGTGGCTATGCCCGAAATGAACTGCACAATATGTGGCTTGAGATTCAGGATAGGATTGATGGAGACTCTATCCCACCAGATGCAGAAGAAATTAGTTTGCTTAATCCAACATTTAATGTAGACTAAAAGAGTGTCGACCTAGTTGGGTTCACACTTCCTCAGATATCGGATGGCAGTCCGATGTTTGGACTAAAAAGCCTTGATTAGTTTCAGGGTTTTTTTCTTTAGTTATTACTGATTATGATGTAGACTGAAACAGTTGTCGGAATTCCCCGGCAATGTAACTTTATCGTTTTCTACTTTGTTTCCCCTATTGGCCCTGCTTTTTAGCGGGGTCTTTTTTTGGTATAATCGGTGCATGAGCAGAGACAGCATATTAAAACGCATCGGTGTATCTGGATACGATAAACCCAAGCGTACCCCAGGCCACAAAAGCAAATCACATGTAGTGGTTACTAAGGTGGACGGTAAGCCAAAGACTATTAGGTTTGGTCAGCAGGGTGCGACTGGTTCACCTGATAACTCAAAGCGTAACGAAGCATTCAAAGCTAGACACAGAAAGAACATAGCCAAAGGCAAATCGTCTGCGGCTTGGTGGGCCAACAAAGTTAAGTGGTGAAAACGTACACTTTAACGTACGTTGTAAAGTATATGAAACATTAGATAACAAGTGAGTGAAGTGATGAAAGGTTTATATGCAAACATCCATGCCAAGCGAAAGCGCATTGCTGCTGGCTCTAAAGAAAAGATGCGGAAGCCTGGTGCTAAAGGCGCTCCTACTGCCAAGGCATTTAGAGACTCAAAGAAAACTGCTAAGAGTTTGCTAAGTTAATAGCACCACACTACCGGGGCAGTCTGTCTCAGGTCTACATGTATAAACGTCTTGGCTACACCTATACCATTAAATCCCATTGACTGCGCTGTCTCGATGATCTTGTAGGCTTGGTTGCCATCTGTGATTCTGATGTCTGCTGCGATACCCTGGGCATGGGTTCCAGGCTTGGCCTTCCGGGCCTCAATGCTATGGGTTGGATCGCGGTAACCACTTGTAATGATGAAGGGGAAACCACACTCATGACGTAGTGCGTCGATAGCCCATAGGAATTCATCCGACATCTCATTGTTACCAGTCTCCTGACAATCAAAGTCCGACCGATTAAAGTATCTCATTTACGCATACCCATTAACTTGCTCGCACCCTTGATACCAAAGCTGGCACTAATCGCTACAAACAAAAGGTATTGATACCATTCTGGCAAATCATTCAGTGCAGCAAACGCTTGCTCAACTCTATGTATTACCGACATATCATTTACCACTATGGCATACCCCACCATGAAGATAGGCACTGCTAATACAATAGTCCAGAACTCATCCTTCCAACTGTTACCAGAAGCATCAGCCATCTTGGCTTCCCAGTCAGCATCATTCTGAATCACGTTCATCTTAGCTTCATGCTTGGCCTTAGACTGCTCGGCCTTGTTAGATAGGTAGCCCTTAGCAAGGTCAGCTACTGGGCCTAATAGTAACTTCAACATTACAGCATCCTCTCCAGTACAACAGCAACTACAATGAATGGGTACAGGGATATGATCATAGCCTCTGCCCGGTTGAATCTAGCCGACCCCTCATCTAGGCGCTTCTCAATGCTCTTCATTCTTTCCAGGCACTGTGCCTCATGCGACTCTAACCTGAGAATTGCTTCCTTAACCGTTGCCATTCATGGCTCCTAATATTAGTGCGAATACAAAGTAAACGGCATAGCCAAGTACAGCTATCCCAGTGATCTGGATACTATTCCAGAATAACGCCTTGCGCTTCCTATCTTGCAGGTAGATCGTTTTCTCTCTCTGCGCGGCAATAGACCTGCGGAGATCAACGAGTTCCTGATAGCCATCCTTGCCATATTGATACATCAACAGCTCCCTGAGTTCGCGTTCCATCTGCTGAGTACGCTTAGTCCGAGCGTATGTCTCCATAGCTTCTTCGTTGACAGACTTGGCAGCAATGATCTTCTTAAACAGGGGAGGGTTATCAGCCCTTCTTCTATGCTCTGACAGGTCAGACACAGCACCATAGAATCGCCCTATCTGTGACAGGGTATCTTCTACTTCTTTGCCAGCAGCAACCATGCGCTTGATCGTACCAAACGCGTTAACGGCTACCGACATTGCTGTGACGGGATCAATCATCTTACAAGGCCGCTATAATAAAGGCGAGTAGCTGACTGTAACGGACACCCATTTTAGTTCTTGCTACTGCTGTATCTGGAGCTTCTTCTTCTGTCCAGTAATGGTTTACGTCAGTGTATCCATCTACTGCTTCGATAGCTTCTGAAATTAGCACCTGAGATTCATTGCCCTCTTCATCTGTCTGAGTTTCGTACACAGCATCAACTGCCTCTACTGCTGGAACCTCAACAAAGTCCTCCCATACAGTCTCCGACACAAACATACCATAGCGACCAGCATCTAAACCTTCAGCGGTAAACGCATCTCTCAAGTCTTGGGCAATAACACCGACATGGATACGGGCATCGTCACCTTTCTTCACAACAGCATGTTTCATTCGATACTTTTTCATTAACCCTTTACACGCTGTAGCAACACGCAACTCAGCCTCTGACAATTCTTCAATGTCTTGCTTATAGTTTCTGTCAGAAGTATTTGTAAAGTCATCAGCAAATACAGTATCAAAAGATAAAGTAGATGCTCCTAAGTTTAATGCTTGATTAGTAGCACTTCCCGCGCTATCACAGGGCAAGACGTTCGCAGTGCCGCTGCCTGACATACGCAAACCACCAACAGCATCAACTATAAACGGCTCGTTGCTTTTGATACCTATAGCGCCACGATTAGTCCCTGACTCCTGTAACTGTATCATTGAACCTTCAGCGCCTGAGATTGTTAGTAGGCTGGACGGGGATGCAGTCCCTATGCCCACATTGCCAGAGGAGTCTATGCGCATACGTTCTGTGTTATTAGGTCTAAAAACAATCTCTGCGTTTTCATCGTTATTTATATAAAGTTTATTATCAGAATCACCACCACCAAAGCCTATAAAGCCTTTTCTTGCATCACTAGGCTTATAAAATGCTAGATAGTTATTTCCTCCAGACGATGTAGTTTCTAAACGAGCTAACTCACCTGATGATTTAACATGCAAAGGCGCAGTAGGCGATGCAGTCCCTATGCCTACCTGTCCAGATGAATTCATGCTTATTCGATTAGTAAACGCTGTGCCACTCCAGTGACCTATACCCAGTGCTTCCCCGGTAGGCACAGTTATGTCGCCCTCGGTAGAGCTTGCACCAGATATACATATAGCGGGGCGGCCTATTGGATTCTTTAGGTTTAATAGCGCGGTGTCATCTTGATCATCAACAAAATCCCAAATGTCATTACCAATAGTGACACGGGTATCTGTGTTGGTACGGTGAGCAGGATTAGACGAGTTAGCAGAGCCGCCAGACACAATCATTCTGGCAGTACCGGAATCATTTTGCCCAGTGATTAAGGCTATGTTTCCTGCATGCTCATTGTCGTAGTTTCCATACAGGTGCATTCCAGAACCTTTGGAACCAGTCCCGTTAGCGTCACGGTTGCTGTAAATCTGCATTTCATTGCGGCCTGTAGAGGCATTCTTTTGCAGCAAGCCATCATAGGCATCAGCCCCGCGCAATACGATTTCATCATTGATAGTTACTTTGACAAAGGTAGGGCTGTCAGTAGTAGCTACGCCCTGATTGATTAGGTCTAGCTTGGCTCCATCGACTGATAAATCCCGGCCATCAACAGTAGAACTTGCAGCCATGACAATGTTATCGCCACTCGATACAGAAATGTCTGTGCCACCTGTAGTGTTACCAAGTGCCAGGGTCTGAGCTAGTGTTTCATTGCCACCTGATCCACCCGTCTGCCAAGAGAATGTGCCATCACCATCAGATGCAAGTAACTGACCGCTAGTACCATTCCCAGATACATTTAATTGTAGTGCGCCAATACCATTGTCAGTGACCTGGATGTCATCAGCGTTAACAGTAATCCCTGTACCACCGACAGCATTAAGGGTTACATCACCAGATGCCCCACCTCCGGTTAAACCTGCCCCTGCTGTAACTGCTGTAATGTCCCCTCCAGCCTGAGAGTCAACATACGCCTTGATAGATTGTTGAGTGGCTAGTGCATCCGGGTCATCAGAAGACATGTCATCTTCATCACGGATAATATCTACCTCAACAGCCCCAGCACCCACCCTAATGGAAGAAAATATTTTATTGCTTAATGTTTGCACTCCAGTGGTTAGCACTACAGTGTTATCAACAGATATGTCATCAGCATTAGCTGTAATGCCTGTGCCACCTATTACGTTTAGAGTAACGTCACCAGTAGTACCACCACCAGTCATACCTGTACCAGCAGTAACAGCAGTAATATCACCTTGAGGAACACCAGCTACAGCAGCATCAACGTATTGCTTGTTAGTTACGTCAGATGTAGCACTAGGTGTTGCAGAAGATGTAACCTTATTCGACCCCATATTGAGGGTGCCTGTCATGGTATCGCCAGCTTTCTTTACGAATTCTCCAGCATCTAAAGTAACAGCAGTGATAGGTTCGCCAGTAGTAGCGTGGAACCCTAGTAATTTGCCCTTCCTATCGTCTTTAAGGGGAAGTTCCATCGTAGGTGATGCACCAGCTACGTCATCGTCCTGGAGCCTTAGAGAGCGATTTATGGCCGTCTGCTGCTGGTTGGTTGCAAGCCACAGTCTATCGTAATCATTGTTAACGTCAGCCGCTAAGAATGCACCATTGGCTTGGTAGTCTGTATCCCGGTCTAAGTTCATAGCCATGACAATAGATATGGCTGTCCCAGCGGTAGGGAAAATAGGGTTATTACTACCATCTACCAGGGTGAAGGTGATAGTGCCGCCTGTGCCTACCCCTACATTTTGTACGGTGTAATGTGTGTTTAACGTCTGAACGACACCGCCTAAGTAAACAGTGACATCGCTCGCCTCATTCAACTGGAATGTATAGTTGTAGACGTTTTGATTAGTTCCAGCAACATAATCGTTGCGAGTTGTATTTGATGTAACTGTCATTGTGGCCTCTTATGTTTTGCCAATTATACTATTGTTTAGACTCATAATTAATTAAGTTTTTGTTGAACCTTTCCAAAGCGCCTTGCGCTGTAGCTAAGTTTCTGTTGTTAGCCTTCAACAGTGCCTCTTCCTTTTGCTGCGCTGACATTGTCCTGTGATTTCGTATCCTTTTGATGCGATCATTTTCTTTTTTGATGCGCTTCATTGCATTTTCGATTCCTTGCATAGAACGAAACATCACATAATTATCTTTCCTATACTCTCTTCTGTCGGATGCATTCTTGTAGCCATTTTTTATTTGTTTTGCTAGAGTTGATAGTTCATAGAAATCAGGCAAGCTTTGAGATGCAGAGCCTGTTGGATGCCTCATAGTAAAAGCCCTGACCAGGGGTATATCTGTTATTGAACTTGGGCGCTCTATAATTGGCTCATCGTTGTATTTTTTAACTGAGTCAATCAAAAAGTCCCCTGCATCTAGAACATACTTTCCTGATGTTGCTAGGCTACCAGTTATAATCTTTTCTATTTTAGCCGGGCTGTACCCTATGGCTTCACCTATAGCTACAGCGGTATCACTGGTATAAGAAGATTTCCTTTGTTCGGGAGGTAAGCTATCCATCCAATCTGGATATATTCTTTGTCCTCTAAAGAAATCATAATTTGCAACAGTCTCAACATACGTTTTGAACACACTTGGCATTACACCACTAGGATCATAAACAGGGCTTAAAGCACTCGCCATACCCTTTGTGAGTTCAACTACAAGTTCTTTTCCGTCAGTACGGCCTTCAGAGTCTGCCCATATTAAAAATCTCTCAGGCAAACTACCAAATGCGTAGCCAATAGTAAATGGCTTGGGATATCTAACCCAAGCACCGTCAACCTTAACTACCCAAAATAAATCTTTTTGCCATTGAGGTATTTCCAAATATTCTTTCTTGTCCTCTTCTGGAGCAAAATGCAAATACCAGCCAGTAATAACAAGGCTGGGCAGCGTAATTGTTGCAGTCCCCCAGGCGATAAACGCTTTTGGATTAGTCGTAGCGGCCCTACGCATTTTGTCTAACCCTTGGAATCCAGCATTTAAGAATGGTATATATCTGTTTGCAATTTT
>Ga0180120_10001181_pt1 | contig 13347 bp, 11 predicted proteins | sample CPBDNA_3_FD_129677 | JGI IMG/M metagenome (GOLD analysis project Ga0180120, IMG submission 129677) | Freshwater to marine salinity gradient microbial communities from Chesapeake Bay, USA - CPBay_Spr_31_0.2_DNA (version 2) (version 2) | ecosystem: Environmental > Aquatic > Marine > Coastal ... | reverse complement strand
TGTGGAAGCGCAGTAATGCGTGTAGCTGACCAGTACTAATAGCTCAATTGGCTTGATTTATGCACTGAAAAAAATTTTTAAGTGATTTAGGAAATAATTGATATTTTATTTATTATAACAACGTAGTTACATTTTTATCACAGATGGTTCGAGTTATATCAGTTCGAACTGTGTTTTATCTTCAATGAAAATTTTTTTTAAAACAATTGTTACTGACAATTTTTCAAACAAATATTAAAAAATATCACCTTGTGAAGAATTTCTTTATAAAGATTTATATCGTTATAAATTTAATTTATTTTTAGCAAAAGTACTAGTACTTAAACCCATCTCATTCTCTTTTTTATAAAAACTTTTCTAATGACTGCATATTTTTGCAATCAGAACTAAGTCTTTAGAAAAAAACTATGGAAAATCTTAAAAATTAGAAGCTAAATTCACCTTAATAATCTATAATATATCTTAACAAAATAATTTAGTATAAAATTTTTCATGTCTAATATAAATTTTTTATATCATAACTAAAAAATTCTATGGAAACTTTTAACAGACTATTATTTTTACTTACACCCAATGATCGCAAAAATGCATTTTTTTTATTAATAATGATGTTATTTATGGCATTATTGGAAACAATAGGTGTAGCTTCGATTCTGCCTTTTATGGCCGTTCTTACAAATCCCCACCTTATTGAAACAAACTTAATTTTAAATAAGATGTTTCAGGTTTCAATTATTTTTGGAGTTGAAAATAATGAAAAGTTTCTATTTGTTTTGGGAGTTCTTGTATTTACTATTTTTATAATATCAACTGCGTTTAAGGCTCTTTTAAGTTACTACCAAATTCGATTTATTCAAATGTTTAATTTTACTCTCAGCAAACGATTAACAGAAGGTTATTTAAAATACGAATACAGCTGGTTTTTAAGTCGCAACAGTGCTGATCTTGGAAAAACTATTTTATCAGAAGTAAATCAAGTAAATGGAAATGGTATATCTCCTTTATTAGAATTAATTGCAAAAGGTATACTTACAATTATACTTATAATTTTATTAATTTTAACCAATCCAAAACTTGCACTTATTGTAAGTTTATCACTTGGTGGAAGTTATTTTATTATTTTTTTTGTCATAAAAAAACATCTAAATAATCTTGGAGAAGAAAGTTTAAAAAATAATCTATTGCGCTTTAAATCAATTAACGAAGTTTTTGGTGCTGTAAAGGAGGTTAAATTTTATGGATTAGAGCAAATTTATAATAAATTATTTTCTAAAGCTTCCAAAATATTTGCTCAAACCGGAGCTTCATCTGCGATTATATCTCAATTGCCTCGTTTCATTTTAGAAATCTTTACGTTTGGCGGCGTATTACTGATTATACTTTATATGATTTCTCAATCAGGAGATTTTAATAATGCTTTACCAGTCATTAGCTTATATGTTTTTGCTGGATATCGTTTAATGCCAGCCCTACAGCAAATCTACGCATCTTTTACTAAGCTTACTTTTGTTGGGCCTTCACTTGATGTACTATATAGTGAATTTAAAAATTTTAAACAAACCAAAGATAATCAATACAAAAATCAAGATCAGCAATTTTTATCTTTTAATAAAAAAATTACATTAAATAAGATTAATTACAAATATCCTAATTCATCGGAATTAGTATTAAAAGATTTAAATTTAAACATTTCTGCAAAATCTAGAGTTGGGTTTGTAGGTGTTACGGGTAGTGGTAAAACTACAATAGCTGATATTATTTTGGGTTTATTAGATCCCCTTAAAGGCACCTTAGAAGTTGATGGTAAAATTATCACAGAACATAACAAAAGATCTTGGCAAAACAATATTGGTTATGTACCACAGCAAATTTATCTAATTGATGATACAATTTCAAAAAATATTGCTTTTGGTAAAAATAGCAATGAAATCAATCAAGAAAAAGTTGAGCGAGCATCGAGAATTGCAAACCTGCATAAATTTGTTGATACTGAATTACCTAAAAAATATAATACTATTGTTGGTGAGCGTGGTATTAGATTATCTGGTGGTCAACGTCAGCGTATAGGGATTGCTAGGGCTCTTTATCATAATCCGAAAGTTTTAATTTTAGATGAAGCTACCAGTTCATTAGACAATGATACAGAAGAATATGTTATGGAAGCATTTGATAATCTAAGTAAAGATATTACTATAATATTAATTGCACATCGTTTAAATACAATAAAAAAATGTGATGTTATTTTTAGACTTGATAAAGGTAAAATTATAGCTCAGGGAAATTTTGGCGAATTATTTAATAGCTAGTAAAATATTGACCTCTAATGACACAACAATGAATCTTAATTTTTATCAAATTTATTTGATGAATATTTTATAACAAAAGATACTCTTGGTACTACGTTATGTTGATCATCAGATTTATGAAGTTAAAGCAATTACTCCTGTAAATGCTTTCAATCCTTTAACTTCGCATGTGTGTCATACCAGCCTGGCAATGGCTTACGTATAATTCTCTGCAATATACTCTTCATAATTTTCAAAGAATAAATTTTTGTAAATATTGATCTATCACCAAATATTTTGTATAATTTAAATATAAATTTATATCTATTAATAGCCTCATTTTTTGTGAGCCATTTCACATTCAAATCGTTTCCAAATAATCCTGAAGAACCTGTCTTAAAGCTAAATTTAATAGCCTTTCCTTCAGTTGAATTTACAGGCACTCTTTGCTTTGCAACATCTGATTGCTGCACTAAGGTAAATAAATCATATCCCAAACTTTCAAAGACATCAAATTCTTCAATAAGTTTTTCAAAGTCAACCTTCTCACTTTCAATAGATATATATTTGGGACGAGTTATGCATTTGAAAAGTGTTTTAAGTGCTATTAAATCCATTCCTTCAATATCAATTTTTAGATAATAGGGAATGCCATACTTTTCAAACAGCTGTTCAAGATTTACCACCTTCACAGAAACCTCAATAGAATCTGCACCAAGAGTTGCATTTCTCTCTGCCCAACTTTTTACCACAGTACCCCAGACTGATTTTTTTGTATTTTTATAGAATGTAACTGATTCCGAGTTAGAATCATTGATAGCGCCATGAATTATTACAAGGTTTTCGTTTTTTATATAGTTAGAAAAATATCGCTCATTCTTCTTTACCAATTCTTCGTCCGCTTCAACAGCAACAACTTTAAATCCTCTTTTCAAATAATATTCAGTATCTTCTCCTTTGTGTAAACCAAGATCAAATATAAGATTTTTATCAATACTCATTTTTTTTTCATTATACATGAAAAATCTACATAATCTTATAAAAATTTTAAACTAATATATTAAGGCTAATAGTTATTAGAAAATTTAAAATGTATTTTATTATTAAAAAACTTTATAAACCTATCTTTTGTAGGATCAATTATATTTTAAACTTTAAATCAATTGAATTTTACTATTTAAAATATAAGTAATTAATCTACATTAATTACTTATATAAATTATAATGTCAGACAAAAACAAAAAAAAAACTTATTTAGATTTAATTAATATTTCTTTTAGTGAGCATGTAAATATAGCCAATGAAACTCTAAAAATAATTGGAGGAAAACTTGAAAAAACCTCAGATATTATTTCAAAATCACTATTATCTGGAGGAACAATTTTTTGGTGTGGCAATGGTGGAAGTGCTGCAGACAGTCAACATATTGCTGCTGAATTTGTTGGTCGTTTTAAAAAAAACCGCAGACCATTAAGATCGATTGCTCTTACAACTGATAGCTCTGTCTTAACATGTATAGCAAATGATTATAGTTATGAAGATATATTTTCTCGTCAATTAAGTGCACTAGGAAGAGCTGGAGATGTACTAGTTGCAATTACAACATCTGGAGAAAGTGAAAATATTAAACAGGCATTAATTCAAGCTAAAAAAATGAAAATTAAAACAATAGCTTTACTTGGTAAAAAAGGAGGTGTTTGTAAAGATCATGCGGACCTCCCCTTGATAATCCCATCGGATACAACTGCCCGCATTCAAGAGATACATATTTTAATTGAACATTTGTTGTGTGAACTTGTAGAAAAAAAACTAGGCTTAGATTGAATTTAATAACTTTATTGTATCAATGAGAAAAAAAAATATAAGACTAGATGATGTTGATGCACTCATATTTGATTTTGATGGTGTATTAACTGATAATAGAGTTCATCTTGATCAAAATGGCAATGAATGGGTTAGCTGCAATCGGTCTGATGGTTTAGCGTTTGATGTTCTTAGAAAGTTTAAAAAGCATACTTATATTATTTCAACTGAAAAAAATAAAGTTGTTGCTGCTCGTGCAAAAAAATTAAAAATTCCAGTTCTATTTGGCGTACAAGATAAATGTGAAATATTAAAAAAATTATCATTAAAAAAAAAATTTAATCTTGATAGGACATTATATGTGGGAAATGACTTAAATGATTATGAAGCCTTAAAATTATGTGGTTATTCAGCATGCCCTTCTGATAGCCATAAAAAGATTAAAAAAATTTCAACATTTAAACTTGATGCTAAAGGTGGATTTGGTGTAGCTAGAGAATTACTTGAAGAAATCTTAAGATTAGATTTTTTAAAATTTATATAATTTGAACTAGCACGAATTATCAAACAAATATTACTTTATTTAAAATTTAAGGTAATAAATCTAAGTTTTTATCAAATTTATTTGATAAATATCTTATTACAAAAGATACTCTTGGTACCACGTTATGTTGATCATCAGACTTATGAAGTTGTTGATTAATGAAAAAAAGTACATCACCTCTTTCAACTGAAGGTGAGATTAATTTAAAATTTTTTTCTACATTAATTCTAGGAATTCTTTGTGTCCAGCTATTTTTTTGCTTTACTTCACTGTAAACATATTTTTTTTTGTGGCCATTTAAAGCAAAGACCATCCCTCCATCATTTTTACTCTTAACGCTTCTAAAAACAGGAAACCACATATGTAAACCTAATTCATGATCTGGATAAAATTGTGACTCTTGATGCCATTTATATTTAAGCCTATCCAAATTTGTTTTATTGAAAAGCATTACTGGTTTTCTTCTTTGAATTGTTTGAAAGTTAACACCAAAAAAATTTTTTAAAATTTTTTCAATTTTTAAATTTTGATCAATTTTATCAATAGATATAATGTTAGAACTACATTTTGAAATTTTATAAAATAAGGATTTATCCTGTAATTCAATTTCTTCTAAAAGTTTTATTGCTTTTACTTGAAAGATTTTGTCTTTAAAATTTAAAATTAATTTAGCTTTTTTTGAGATATTTTTATGACTTTTAATGGTGACTTTATGTATGAAATTAATTAAATTTTTTTCAAAAGCCAGAATTTCAGATTTTGTAAAAAAATTTTTTTTAACAAAAAAGCCTTTAAGTTTTAAATTTTTATTTTTCATCTATTTTTCTAAAAAGAAAATGGTTTAAACCAAGTCCATTTGTACCTTTAAAAATAAACTTTTTTTTGTCAATTTCTTTTTTTGTCTCATACAAATTTCTCTTCTTTTTATTGAAAAAAATCATTAATTCAAATAACTCTTTGTAAAAGTTTATCACATGACTATTAAGGCTAAAACTAAAATCAAATTGTGAATATTTAAAATTATTTTTTGAAAATAAAAATTTATTTTTTTTAAGAATTTCATTCAAAGACTTATTTGACTTATTATTAAGAGTAGATTTGAGTTTCTTAAATGAATTTAAATTTGCATTGATTAAAAAACTCTTAGCCCTTAAGTTGTCATCAATGGTTTTGGTTGACCAAAGTATTTCAGAAAATCTAAAATCTGTGTTTTGTGTTGTGATATTGTTAATCGAATCTGATTGAGGTAAAAATTTAGGAGGCCAACTACCATGAAGTACAAAACTTTTTTCAAGAATCTTAAAAACTTTTTTTAAATTCATATAATAATGTTGTGTATTTATAAATTGGTCTGCAATTACTGCCTCTTCTTTTCTCAAGCCAAACTTTACACATCTATCGATATGATTTTTAAATAAAAATTTTGAACTTTTATTTATATCGTTTTCATTTTTACCCCAGTTTCTAACTATAAGTTTTAATAAATTATGAGTTATATTTGAAGAATCTAATCCAAAAGAAAGAAGTAAAAAGCCACCTTTCTTGACTCTTTGTTGTAAATATTTAAGCCCTTGATATGGATTTGGTAAATGATGTAGGGCAGCAGTACAGATTACTAGATCATATTTTTTTTTTATTAAAAAAAATTCTTTTTGATAAAAATTACAATTTTTTATTTTTAGCTTTTTTGAATTAATTTTTGCTTTATCAATTGAAATTTTATTAAAATCATATCCATCAACTCTTGATGCATACTTTGAGGCCACCATACAATATTCACCTGTGCCACAAGCAAAATCGCCAACAGTTAAATTTTTAAGAAACCTTAGAGGAAAGGATAATCTATTAAAAGTCTTTTCTGTAGTTTTTAATCTTTTTTTTAGATTAGTTGGTAATGAAGGGTTATTTTTTTTATAGAGCTTTAAAAGTTTAAGTTTAATTAAAGCATTTTTATCTTTCGAGACTGAGTTATTTATAATTGATTTTTTCAAAATATTTTCTTACTGTAAATTTTATTTTTTCCTTTAAATCTTTTTATATAGTAATAGTCAATAATACTTCTACTTCCGTTATCATAAGCAGAGAAAACATTAGATTTAGAATTTTTTTTCTTAACTATTTCTGTTATTTCATTTAAATATTGAAAAGATGAAATAAGGATATTGCTATTAATATTTAGTTTTAGTGATTTAATATTATTAAAAAGTTCAATTTTCTTTTTATAATCATAAATATCATTATCCTTTATTTCATAATATTTAATATTTTTAAATTGTTTTAATTTTGATTTAAATAATTTAATTAAAATATTAGTATGGTCATTTGAACCAACAATAATAAAATTTTCTGTTTTATTGATGTTATCTAGGTAATTTTTTATTCTATTAAAAGGCTCGTTTAAACAATTATTAATTGCAATCTTATTATTAAGAATAATTTTTTTATTTAATTCTTTTTTAGAATAATTTTTTGTTAATATTTTTAATGCTTCAATCTCATTATCTTTTATTATTTTATTTCTATTTTTTTCAAGTCTTTTTAATAATTTATTTTTTATATTTTTGTTTAATGATTTAATTGGAACCAAATATTTCTCTAGAACCAAGTAATCAATATCAGTTTTTAATGCAGTTATTATTGCATCAAGCGGACTTTCTACTAATGGCTCTCCAGCATCGTTAAAAGATGTGTTCAGCAACACTGGTACGCCAGTAACTTTGTAAAACTCTTTAATTATTTTATAAAAATTTGGATTATCCTTATTATTAACTGTTTGAACTCTTGCTGTATTATCAACATGAAGTGCAGATGGAATTGTTTTTTTTTTACAACTTGTAACTCGCAACATAAAAGGAGATTTTTTTATTTTAAAATAGTCATAAGCATGTTCTTCAAGAATAGATGGGGCAAAGGGTCTGAAAATTTCCCTATGTTTTATAGTTTTATTAATATAATCTCTTATGTGTTTCTTTCTTGGATCTGCCAAAATACTCCTATTGCCTAATGCTCTAGGCCCGTATTCACTTCCACCAAAAAAATTCCCAATAATGTTTCCCTCTGAAATTAATTTTCCAATTTCAGCAAAGGATGTTTTGTGAAATGATATTTTATTTTCTTTTAGAAGGTCTAAAGTTGGATCTAAATTATAAGCAATACCAGTAAAAGCATTTCTAAATTTTAATCTTTTTTTTTCTTTAAATACATTGTGATATCCCCATAAAGCTAACCCATATGGAATTCCGGAATCACTACAAGCAGGGAATATGAAAATATTTTTAAAATTATTTTTTTTAAAAAGTTTTTCATTTGCAACTGAGTTTAAAGCAACACCACCAGCCATGCATATATTTTTATTTTTTGTTTTATCATATAAATTTTTTCCTAAATTAATCATTATTTTTTCAGAAGCATCTTGAATCATGTACGCCCAATCTACGTATGTTTTATTCATTATATTTTTTTTATTAGCAGCTTTTAACTTTATTCTCAAAGGAGCAGGTCTAAAATTTGGATTAACATGATTTAAAACATCTGAGGTTGGCATCCTTAGCATAAATTTTTTAAAATTAGTTTTAATACCATCCATTTCACAATTTATTTTAATTTTTTTATTAAAACGACCGTAAGGTGCCAGACCCATAGTTTTACCTTCTCCACCAGTTCCTAAATTTAAAATTTGATTTGTTACAGCCCCATATGCAGCACCAATTCCATGGTATTTGTAATTTTCAATAAATTTAATTCTATTACCTTTTCCTTCAAAAAAACTATTGGTTTCTAAATCGGAACCATTTCCATCAACAATAAGTATGGCAGATGATCTATAATCACTACTATAATAAGTACTTGCAGCGTGAGCAAGATGATGGCTAATCTGCACTATTTTTTTTTTATCAAAATTTAATTTTTCTTTGATGTAATCAAAACTTTGATAGTTGTATGATGGACCAGACCTAAGCCATCTCTTTTCTCTTATCCAATCACTAACTATAAGATCAATTCTTTTTAGATCTTTTATTCCAAAATATTTCATACAATATAAAATTGAATGAGTTGGAAATGTGTATGGATATTTTTTTCTTAAAACTCTCTCTTCACTTATTGCTATAATTTCTGCATTCTTATTTTTTTCAAACTTAATAATGCAAGCCCCAGTATCATGATTAGCATATGATTGAATTCCTAAAATATATTTAGTCATTATGCTCTTTATACACATAAAATGCATTAAAACTAAAAAATTTTTAAAATTTAAACCGATATATTTAAAATAAAGCTTGTTAGTACATTTAACCTAAAATTTTCACAAAAAGTTCTGTGGAGTCAATATCTTGTAAGACCAACTGCATCTTCAGTTTAAAATAAACTCAAAAAGATAATACAAAGTATGAGAAATTTATTTACATTAGTTGATTATAATCTAAATTTTAGAATATAAGCTAAAAAAAATATAACCAATACAACATTTATACTTGACACAAAAAGTGGATCGGGTAACACTTAATTAATCAGTGAAGAAATTTTAAAATTTAGTTAATTTCAAAAAAAACTTATGAAATCAATATTTATTGTTGCAGAAATAGGAATTAATCATAATGGAGATATGTCAATTTGTAAAAAATTAATTGATATTGCTAAAGACTCGGGATGTGATGCAGTAAAATTTCAAAAACGTGATTTAGATCAAGTTTATACAAAAGAATTTTTAGATTCTCCAAGGGAAAGCCAATGGGGCAAAACCCAACGAGATCAAAAAAAAGGATTAGAATTTAATTTAGATCATTACAAAGAAATTGATGTTTACTGTAAGAAAAAAAAAATTGAATGGTATGCTTCAGCCTGGGACTTGAGCAGTCAAGAATTTTTAAAACAATTTAATTGTAATTATAACAAGGTTGCTTCGGCGATGATTGTTTATGAAGATTTGTTAAAAAAAATTGCCCAAGAAGGAAAACATACTTTTATTTCGACGGGCATGTCAGATTATACAGATATACAGAAAGCTGTAGATATATTTAAATTAGCAAATTGTCCATTTGAATTGATGCATACTGTGTCAACATATCCCATGAAAGATGAGGATGCTAATCTTAGAATAATAAATACTTTGCGAGAAAAATTTGATTGCGATGTAGGTTATAGTGGTCATGAAACTGGCCTTGCAATTTCATATGCAGCTTCGACTTTAGGAATTACATCTCTTGAACGGCATATTACATTAAGTAGAGCCATGTATGGATCTGATCAGGCAGCATCACTTGAACCAGCTGGATTAAAACAATTAGTTGGTGGTGTAAGAAAAATTGAAAAAGCTTTAGGTGATGGTCAAAAAAAGATTATAGAGGCAGAAAAACCAATAGCGAAAAAATTACGTGAACATTTATACCAATAAATTTAATCATAAAATTTACTACAAAATAAGCCTCGTCCACTCATTGAAAAAAAATTTAATAATAGCGTTTATTTAAAATGTTAAATAAAATTGGAATAATGCAGGGAAGGCTGCTGCCAAAATACAAAGGCAGTTATCAAGCTCATCCAGTTGGTTTTTGGAAAGATGAGTTTCCAATTGCATCAAAATTGGGTTTAAACTTAATAGAATTTATTTTAGATTACCACAGAGCAGATGAAAATCCATTATTAACTAAAATTGGATTAGAAGAAATAAAAAAAATAAAAGAAGATAATAAAATAAAAGTTGAATCCATCTGTGCTGATTATTTCATGGAAGCTCCTATTCATAGTAAAAAAAATGATGTTGTTAATAAAAGTCTGGGTATTCTTGAAAAGTTAATTAACAATGCTTCATTAATAAATGTAACTGAAATAATAATACCATGCGTAGATCAATCAAGCTTAAGGAATGAAAAAGTTATAAAAAATTTTATTAACAATATAAAGTCGGTAATCAAAAATGCTGAAAATAAAAATATAAATCTTTGTCTTGAAACAGATTTGCCACCAACAAAATTTGCAAATTTATTGGATTCTATTGGATCAAAAAATATTACTGTTAATTATGATATGGGAAATAGTGCGGCGCTTGGTTACAATCCTGTTGAGGAGTTTAAAGCCTATGGAAGTAAAATTACAGATTTACATATAAAAGATCGTTTATTGGGGGGAGCCTCTGTTCCGTTGGGATCAGGAGATGTAAATTTTCCAAAAATTTTTGATCTTTTAACAAAATATGACTATCGGGGTATTGTAATTTTTCAAGCATTTCGTGATGATGAAGGGGTAGAAATATTTAAAGATCAATTAAATTGGTTTTATAAAAATTTAAAATTATGGCCAGACCTCCAATAAAAAAAATTACAGGTGTAAATATTGATTTAGTACCTTTTTCTAAATTTTTTATTTCATATGATTATTTAAAATGGATGAAAGACAAAGATGTAACTCGGTTCATTATAAAAATAGACGATAACATTTGTTTAGATGACATTCATTTTTTTGTAGAGAAAATGATCTATAGTAATTTTGATTATTTTTTTGCAATAATTCATAAAGAGAGTAAAAAACATATTGGCAATGTAAGACTTGGTCCAATTGATTTTAACTTAATGAAAAGTAAATTTGGAATTTTAATAGGTGATAAAAGTTTTCATGGCTATGGTGTAGCCACAGAAGTGCTTGAATTAATTAAACATTTTAGTTTTAATTATTTAAAACTTGAGCAAATTCGCTTTGGTGTTGTTAAGGAGAATAAAGCAGCTATGCGGCTATATGCTAAAACTCATTTTACATGTCTAGGTGAAACAAAAGAAACTTTTAATAAAAATGGAAAATCCTATAAAATTATTGATTGGTCAATGAATAAGTTTGATTATATAAAATAAAAATGACTAAAAAGTTTAAGCATATTGGGGTTATTCCTGCTAGGGCAGGTAGCATTGGCTTTCCAAAAAAAAACCAAATATTTTTTGATAATACAGCAGATTTTTTAAAAGATTTGTCATGGCTTGATGAGGTTATAGTTACTAGTGATGATATGGTCTTACTAGATAAAGCAAAAAGAAAAAAATATACTGTTTATGAACGATCTGATGTCTTGTCTAGCTCAGATATTTCAATAAAATCTGTTTTTAAAGATTTGATAAATTCCTTAAAGATACAGAATGATGTAATTCTTTGGCTTTTCTACTTACCAGTTCTTTATAAAAATTATTCTGATTTTGAAGAGGCTAAATCTATAATTGAAAAATCTGAAATAAGAAGTTTGTGTACATTTGTTCCTGCAAAAACACATCCATTAAATACATGGCAGTATGATCAAAAAAATAAGAAATTATCACAGTATATTGAAAATGATATTTATAGACGTCAAGATTTACCTTTTGCTTGGATGCATTATCACTATGTGTGTTGTTTTAAAGCAAAAGAATTAGAATATCTCAATAGTGAATTATTAAATTCAAAAACATATCCATTTTTTTTATCAAAAGAGTATGCTAAAAATCTTATTGAAATTGATACACCTGAAGACTTAGAAGAATGGAAAAAAGTCAATAACAACAAGTAAGAATTTTATGAAGAAAAATAAACCAGATATAAGGTTATCTAACAAAATTTATTCAAGAGCAAAAAAAATTATACCTTCAGGCACCCAAACATTTAGCAAAGGTGTAACTCAATTTGTAGATGGTTTTGCTCCAAAATATTTACATCGGGGAAAAGGTGCTTACGTTTGGGATGTTGATAATAACAAGTACCTTGATTATGTAATGGGATGTCAGCCTCTAATTTTAGGTTATGCAGATCCGGATGTTAATCAAGCAGTAATTAGACAATTAGAATTGGGTTCAACTTTTTCTTTAACGAATGAATTGGAAGTTGATGTAACAGAATTACTTATTGATAAAATTCCATGTGCTGAGTCAGCGCGTTTTGGTAAAAATGGTGCTGATGTAACCACTATAGCAGTAAGAATTGCACGTGCTATTACTGGAAGAGATCATATTGCTTATTGTGGTTATCATGGTTGGCATGACTGGTATATAGCAAACACAGATCTTAACAGTGGTATACCTAAATTTAATCAAAAGTTAGCTCACAGCTTCAATTATAATGATCTTGATAGCCTAGAAAGAATATTCAAAAAAAATCATAATAAAATTTCTTGTGTGATTATGGAACCACTTACAATTCTTGAGCCAGCTTGTTATGGTCCAAAAAATTGTAAAAAAAATACTTGTAAAAAGTTTTGTCAAAAAAATTTTCTCTCAGAAGTAAAAAAAATGGCCCATCATTATGGTGCGCTTCTTATTTTTGATGAGATAATAACTGGTTTTCGATTTTCACTAGGAGGTGCTCAAGAGCTGACTAATGTTACTCCTGATCTAGCAACTTTTGCAAAAGCCATATCAAACGCAATACCACTGTCTGCAGTAGTAGGTAAAAAAGAATACATGTCTGCACTTGCTAAAACATTTTTTTCATTTACCTATGGTGGTGATTGCATAGGTCTTGCAGCAGCAAAAGCATGTATTCCAAAAATTGAAAAAGAAAATGTTCCTAAGCATCTAAGTATGGTTGGAATAAAACTTAAAGAGGGATTTAATGAACTGGCAAAAAAACACAATTTACAAGAATTTATTGAATGTATTGGTTACCCCTGTCGTTCAATAATTTCTTTTAATGGTCAAAATAAATATAACGACCTTGAAATTAAGTCTTTTTTTCAACAAGAGTTAATACGTAGAGGTATTCTTT
>Ga0180120_10001179_pt1 | contig 13360 bp, 38 predicted proteins | sample CPBDNA_3_FD_129677 | JGI IMG/M metagenome (GOLD analysis project Ga0180120, IMG submission 129677) | Freshwater to marine salinity gradient microbial communities from Chesapeake Bay, USA - CPBay_Spr_31_0.2_DNA (version 2) (version 2) | ecosystem: Environmental > Aquatic > Marine > Coastal ... | reverse complement strand
CAAAAAATATCCATATAAGCACTCAATGTGTGATTGCAGGTACAGTATTAACAGCAGCTAGTATAATATCAATGGCCACTAATAATAATGGACATGAATGGGATGGGCCAGGAATAGCAAAACATGTTACTCCAGATAGGGTAGCGTTAGGAATAGGATTGTCATTTATTTCTTATGGATTAATCATTAAATTTTAAAAGATATGAGTAAAAAAAGTAGATTAGGGTATATTAGAAGAATACAACATATAAAGTATGTAGAACAAATGGTAGTTGATAGACGAAGTAAAGTTATTAGTTCAGCATTAATGTTCGGTAAGGTAAATACTATTGATAGAGAGTTATTTATAAAATATAATGATTACCTCATGAAACTTAAATCTTCATGAAGAAACAAAAGTTGCCTAAATATATACAAGATAAATTTAAGAAGCCGCAATTCAAAGTAGGGGATAAGGTCAAGTTTGAATTCTTAGGAGAGTCAGGAATAGGTACCATAACAAAGATACAAAAATTTAGTGATACAATAAATTATATGGTAAGCCATGGCAAATATTCATATCCATGTGGACTACAGATCAAAGAATATAGTAGTTATTATGCTGCTAGTATTGATTATGACTCATCAAAAAAATTAAAAAAGCTTGAAAAAAATTAGGATTCGTGAGAAAATGTCCTTATATTTAAGTATAATTTAATAAGAGATATGAATATAGATAAGATACAAGAAAAAGTTAATAAGAGTTGGAATAGTAAATCTCAATATGATTGGGAATTAATGTACAACCTAAATACAGATAATCCAGTTATTACTTGGGATGAATATTATGAAATAAATAAGATGCATATTGAGTTTGAAGAAGGCTGCGAAGATTTAGGATATGAATTACCTTACAAATCTAAATGGAATAATTTATAAAGAATATGAATAAGAAAGTATATGTTAGTGGAGTAGGTCAATGTTATGAGATAACAATAAACCGAATTAATGAATCTGGAATAAATGAGCCTTATTGTATATATCAAGAATTAGAAGATGAAAAGAAGTAATGAACCAAAATCAATAAAAGGAATGTTCTTCAATGAAGACGTTGCTTGGGACAATTTATATGATACCCAGTTCTCCGGAAAGGCAATAGGAGATATAGTAGATGCCTGTGAGTACCTTATACCATTCATGTGTGATCCTTGGAATATAAAACAAGAAGATATGCAAGAGATGCTTAAACATTATGAAGAGAGAGAAATGTATGAGAGATGTATCGATGTGCATAACGCAATAAATAGTGGAGCCTATGCTAGTTAAATATATAGATCAAGAAGTAGAAGTAGATATAGATCCTTTTGATTGGGATGACTTTGAACTGAACGAGTTAGTAGATAATGTTGCTGTCGGAATGTTTAATGACCAATTGGTAGAAATAGATAGAGACATGTATGAGTTTATGAATGCTCCAGAGAATAACAAAGAACCTAATGAGATGGGAGATACTCATGAATACATTCAAGGAGGATTGACTCATGATAAGGATAAAGGTCTAACAAATTTCTTAAACAAACTTCCAGAGACAGATCCATGGACAGGCGAAAGGAATCCGTTGTTGCCCAGTGAGGATGTGAGGAAAGAAGAGTTTGGTAAGTTTGGTAAGTCCAGCTCGCATGCTGCTCGCAATGAAGAGACAACCTTTACACCGGAGGATGCAACGGACATGATATTGACATTTTTAACGGATGAACTTCCAATCACATCGCGATATATTGATCAAGGTATGGTTAGAGAATGGATTGCTCGAACATATGGATTATGAAAGAAACGGATCGAGAGTTGTTTGCATTAACGGCCGCAATGATAATAGGATTGATTGCATGCTTATGCATTGCATCAGCCATAATACAAGGAATATGAAATGAGACAAGCAGTGAAAGAAATGATATTGATAGTATATGCAACCATAATGACCGGGTTGTGTGTAGGTGCTATGATACAAGTGTCGGATGCACGTGACAAGGAAACCGAATTGATTGATCAGTTATTGGATTGTGAAGCCGAGTCGGCCAAACAATTTGATGAGATATTAAGATTGGAAAGCAATGGATGATACGTTAGCATATTTAATGGAAGTGCATTATTGGGCATTGTTAGAATTGTTTGTGTTTGCATTCATCATATACTTTGCCAAGTCATGGATAGATTATTGGTTTGCAAAACGATTGAACAAATGAAATTGAGATCAGGCAAGTATGCAGGAATGTCAGTAACGCATGTGCAACAGATTGCACCTTGGTATATTGCATGGGTTAAACAGAATAGACCAGAGATGCTTCGAGAACGAAAGATGGCAAAGCCAAAAGGCAATTCCATACCAAGGATGGATGTATGGGCAGGTCTTGAACCAAATTGGGAGTATGATACAACCAGAACAGATTAAACAATGACAGGAATTTGGATAGTATTAGTCACGTATTGTGTGTTGAGAAGCATGAGACAGGCATTAGAACAAATAGAAATTAACGAGAAAAAAACAAAAAATGGAAATAGATAGAGAACAGATAACAGAATATGTGTATAGCAATTATCGAAGTATGAAAGGTAAGACTCTTATCATAACGGAGCATGCAAAGCATATAACAGTGAAAACCAATATTGACGGAGCACCATTGGTATTGAACAAGAACACATTCAAACAACAACTTAACGGATAATGAGAAGCAAAGAAGAAGTAATGCTATTATGGACAGTATTAGGTGCAGCAGCATTAGTTATATGCATAGCATATCCTCCTATTATATTGATAGCATGCTTATTATATGCATGTATTAGCTTATATAAGCATTACCAGGAAAAGAACAGATGGTTATGAACCCATTAAATAGAAAGGGTAGATCTTTAAATGAAATAAGGCAATGCAAGACATATGGGTATAGAAACCCTGAGTCTCGAGAGCCTAGTTCCATAATAGATCATGCCCAGGTCAAGAGCCAATCAGATCTTATGTCTCCAGTGGAGTGGCTAGCCGCCAATCAAAACAACCGATGGGAAGGAACCACTGAAATGATGTGCTTGTATGCCGAGTATTATGCGGATCAATGCATTAAGAGCATACGATAATTGGTCTTGCAATTGCATCAAATCTCTTTGAGTTACAAAGCGGTTTGTCCTACCTAGTGGTTTGTATGTATCCTGGCATTGTAATTCTCAGGTAATAAGTACAACAATATATTTCAAATCGGTTTGACTTTCAAAGCAGATATCGGTGTATTGGAAGAAAGGTGGGAAGAGGTTACGTATATATATTGAAGTTCCTATTTTTTTACGTATAAAGATTTTACCTTATATAGCCTCTCCCATACAATATCCTATAGGATCTCTGCATATACAGTATATATTCCTTTAAAGGCTAGAGGGTCGTTTAAACGTTGTCTATTAAAGGATTAGGATATGGAAAAAATTTGTATTCTTAGAAAAAAAGCTTCGAATAAATTAGGTTTTACGGTATTTTCTCCTTATATTTATATATAAGTAATTAAGAGATATGATAGATAAAAAGATAGAAGTAATAGATTTTGAAGGGAATTATTCCCCATATGAGTTCAAAGAGTTGTTTGCAAGATTAAAAGGGCAACCATGGTCCAAAGATGATGAAGCTATATATAAGAAGTATAGTGCTGAATTTGTAACAGTATTTAATCTAGATAAATAAGATATATGAATAGTAAACAAAAAGAAGAGTTCCGAAAAGTAGTTTTAGAGTTAGATAAGTATAACCTTAATGAGCATGTTAGCCTTAGTATAGGAGATGCCGAGAATGATAAAGGTAAGAAGACCAAGCATATATATGCATATTGGTTGGATACCACCCTTCTTAACAAGAAATGGGTTGAGAGAGAAACTTGCAAGTCCGAAGAGATGGGTAAGCATTTTAGTGGAGAGTTGTTTGCTAAAGGTATTACTCAGAAAGTTGTTTGGATTAAGGCTAGCCGTGAAGAGAAGGTTGCTTATTTAAAGGATGAACCATTTGGTCATCCAGCTTTGTTTCCGGCCTGGATATATAGGAAAAAAAGCTAGTAATAAATTAGGACTTACGGATTATTTACCTTATATTTATATATAATTAGATTAGAGATATGAAAGACAAATACATGAAACAAATGATAATAGAAGGAGCAGCATTCGTTGCCATGTTATCAATAGCAGGATATGGAGTAGTATATATATTAACTCATCTATCTCATTAATATGAGTGAAAGAGTATATGTATCCAATGTAGGATGGTGTTATCAGATAAGACCATTCGAAGAGCATAAAAAGGATCTTACTTGTAGTCCAGAAGAATAACTGATCATTGTTCAGAAGGATTCTCCGAAAGGATATGAGTTCGGGTTAGGCTGCCAGAGTAAAAGAACGCAACAATAGGCCTTAAGATTAAAGAGTACGTAGCTATGCGTCAAATAGCAATCATATCTCTAGTGGTAGAAGTCGAAAGGCTTCTACTGCACTGTTCGGCAAATCATAGATGTACGGTAGCAAGAAGAAGCATATGCAGAAGCAGGTTGCGAGCACTTATATAAAGAGAGAGCATATACCTTATACAGAGAGATTCAATAAAACACCAATACTGTTCGGAACCGAGGCATACCCAATCATATTAGCCTAAACCCAGGTATACAGCCCTATAACCCTATATAACCCCATATATCGCCCTAAAACCACCCATAATAGGGGATATACCGGTTTAACCTTACATATAGGGCGATCTTGGTTATATATGGGGGATATATATATTTCTCTCGTGAACATATTTTTTTTGCCTATAGCCTTTGGTTTATTAAGGTTAAGGCTAAGCCTTCATCTCGCAGAAGATGCTATCCTCTCTATACCTAAAAAATTACGGGCAAAACACAATATTTATCTATAGATGGTAATCCTATCACAAGTCTCAGAGTTTCCTTATGTCCCAGTCCTATCCAGTCTATTAGCTGTATTTGCTACTGGTGTTATAGTGGGTGCCATCATAACCCATATAATACACTATAAGCAGGATTAGCTATCCCTTAAGGTGCATATTTATATAAAATGAAAAGAACCCCAGCAGAACCCAATACATGCCCAATATGCTTATGTGGTATTCGATGTGTATGCAAATGCTGTAAAAATACAAGGACCAAAAATGTTTAATAGTCACAGATGGATTGCAATGTTCAAAGCTGGAAAGATAACAGAGGGTACGCAACTTTCTTTTAAAGAGGCAGGTATTACCGATCTTATGGATCTGAAAAATGCAACCGATACTTTAAGTAAAACAGATATTGATTGGGATCAAAAAGGACAAGCTTTCATGTTCAAGTCTTCCATGGACAAAGAACAAGCCAAACAGTTTCTTGAACTTGATGAATCTTTGAATGAAGCAACAGATATGAATGATCCAGTCTTAATGGCATTTAGAGCTGCTAAAGCAGAACTTCCTAATTATAAGCCGAAGGATGCTAAAATACGTAAATTAAGCTTTGACAAATATATGGATCTGTTAGATGATCAAAGCTATGTGGAACAAGAACTTAATGATCTGCGTGAAAGAATGGCCGAAACGCTAAGAGACATGGAACAAGAAGCTGAACCTGAAGGTGGATCCATAGCAGACAAGTATAGTCGTAAAATGATGAGGCAAGAAGCTGAATACTTGAAATTGAAAGCCAAGAAGGCTAAAATTGATGCACGAGTCGATAAACAAAATTACTTGTAATGATACAACTCAAAACAATTGTCAAACAAATAATGTCGGAAATAGATACCAATCTATTTTCTGCTGATGACGAACAAGCATGGCCATCCGGACCTTTCGGTAAAAAGGATTTTTATGCAGATGAGTCTGGTGATAGCTATGAAAGGGATCCGGATTGGGAAACTGATAAGCCTGGCCGTGATGAAGATACTGTGGATACTGGTTACAAGAAAGTTACCGATCCTAAGGAAGCAGTTAAAGCTGGTAATGCAAGAGTTGATCAAGACTTTATCAATAAGCACAAATATTCTATGAGCAAGAAAATGGGTTCCAAAGCAGATCCGTCCACTTATGACGGAGATGATAAAGATGGTAAGGATCTTGGATATGAACCTGTCAAGTCTAAATCCTAAAACCACACTTCTTAAGTTTTTAAAACCACACTAATATATATTATTAATTATGACACTAACACCTACTAAGATAAGACAACAAATGGCAAAGAAAAAAGCAACCAAGAAAAGCAAAACCGGAATTAACTGGATCAATAGTTGGTCGGCATCAAACAAAAAGAATGTGATAGAGATCAACATCCGAATAGGTAAACTTACTTTATTACAACTTGAGACAAACAAGACGTTTCGATTCATTATATTTAACTTAGGTTTTGAAATATAGTTTCATCATCTTATTATTTATCATATGTTCATGTTCTTTACATAGAGGCGTGGATCAATCTCCCGTAACGAAAATGAGGTCAGCTCGAATCACAAAGAAATTTAATTATACTCAGCCTCATCAAAGCTATAGTGATAAATCTTCAAGGCGTCGAATCCGTAAAGTCCTAGGCCACGGACATCATAAAACATATTAAACTTTTTTCAAACATTTCTGGTAAAAAATTAGGAATCGTGAGCTTTTATCCTTATCTTTAAATATAGTTAATTAATAAAAAATAAGAGATATGATAAAAGAGAAATACGGAATAGAAATTACAAATCCATGGTCATCGGAAATGTATGATTGGAATGATAAAGTCCTTGAAGATTTAAAAAAGAAAATTACAAAATTATGGAAACAAGGATATGCTTCTGCAAAAGAAGATTATTACGAACTTCATGGAAAAGATTGTGATGAAAAATTTGAAGATTCAGATTGGAGTCATGAATCAAATGGTATAATGGAAGAGATTCAGAAGTCAATTACATTTGCTGGTTTTGGTCCAGGCTTTACAATATATGATGTAGAGAAGGATGTTTTTCAAGAGTTAGAAGTTGCTCCATATTGGCATGTGAAACAAATGGCAGAAGAGTTATATATAGAAGAAATGTTTATAGGTTTAAAATAATATGGATATAGAAAAATCATATAATAATGCATATCAATTGTTAGTAGGAGAAACTACCTATAATAAATTGGCAGAACAAAAAGAATTTTATTTACCTACCGATCATGATGATGTTAATAAATTATTAAGTTATTTTGAAAGTATCGAAGAATATGAAAAGTGTAGTAATATAGTAAAAAAGCTGTAAAAAGATTTGCCTTTACGAAAATTTATCCTTATCTTTAAATATAGTTAATTAAAAGAATTATGAAAACAATATACATGTGGTCACTGATAGTCGCAATACCATTATTCGGAAGCATGGCTGATTATCGTAAAATGAAAAAAATTAATTTATTGCATACATCTGAAGTTGTACAAGATACTATTAATGATATCATTGATAGTAATTCTGTTAACATACAAGATTCAAGCTTAGTTTATTCTTTAATACATGTTGAAAGTACAGGCAATGACAGTTGTGTAGGCGACAGACATTTGGTAATTCCTTCCATAGGATGCCTGCAAATTAGGCCTATAATGGTTCGTGAAGTCAATCGGATATTAAAGGACCTAGGTAACACTACAAGATTTAAAAACAAAGATCGTTGGAGTAGAAAAAAGTCAATTCAGATGTTTTACATATGGAAAAATTTTCATCATAAAGAATCTACCAATGAAAAAATTGCTCGTAACTGGAATGGAGGCCCTCGAGGGTATAAACGTAAACGTACATTACAGTATTGGGAAAAGGTACAAAAAAAATTAAACAAACAGTTATGAAATATATAGTAGCACATCGTGATCAGGTTTCTGATGAATTTGAAGTTGAAGTTTTTGAAACACTGAAAGCGGCTAATAATCGACGATCGAAATTACGTCTTGCATATCATGATGCAATCGTTTTACAAAATACAGATATAAATGAAATATACAATATCAGCAGAGCCGTACAAGTATAAGCACACTTATCGTATTCAATTAGAAAAACGACATGTACGTACTTCTACATTATATCCAATGCATTGTGATTATCCTAATCCACGCGATAAACGTAATATCAAAGAATTACGTAAACGTATATCATGGACAATGGATGGTTGTAGAATTGAGCATATACATACTACCAAATCAAAATTATTATTAAATTAATAAAGGTTATTAATGGATACTCAATATTTATTGTAAATGATAGATTTAGAAAATATACAAACTAACGAATCTTTTTCCGGCGAGGAAATAGAATACTTTGTCGATGATGATTCATTGATAGGAGAAGTATACTTAGACGGAAATTTAATCTTTCAGTCATTGGACGTGATTGATGAAGAACAGTTAGAAGCAGAATTTTATAAACAATTTTTTGTTAAACAAGATGAAGCTTTTCAATTTTAGATCACATCATATTTATTAAAAAAAAGGAATGTTATGACATCAAATGATATATACACAGAATTAGAAAAAAGTTGGAACGAATTTACAGAGAATCATTCTAAGTTTATGGATAAAGGTAATAGGGCAGCCGGAACAAGAGCTAGAAAAGCAATCGGCGAATTAAAAAAATTAGTAACTGAATATCGTAAGCAATCAGTTGCTGAATCTAAAAAGGCTTAAATGGCACAACGATTAACGAATGCTGAATTACATACAGATATAAAGGTAGTTCAAAAAGACATGGAATATCTTAAAGAGGGTCAGACAAAGATGCAATCAGATATATCAATGATCAAACAAACTTTATTAGATCCTAATAAAGGTACTATATCTAAAGTTAATCGTAATACTTCTTTTAGAAATAAAGCAAATAAAGCTTTATGGTCTATATGGGTAGTTGTTTTAGGTGTAATAGCTAAATTAATATTTTGGAACTAATGAAAAATAATGACTTATATAATAAATTAACTAATATGATTAATGAAGAACTTAATATCATATTAAATGAAGAAACTTCTAAATATGGCAATCTTCTTAAGCCAGATGATTTTGATCCTATTGATCCACAGATACATGTAGTAGGATTTGGAACAATGAGTAGAAATGCATTAAGAAAAGAAATTGTTACTAGATTAGAAGGCGCTTTAAAGTCAGCAAAAAATGCAGCTATGAATCCAGAGTCAGCTTATGATATTTATAAAACAATAGAAGACACTATTGGAGACGATAGTGTCTTAATGTTACAAATGAGAGCTGACAATGAAGTATCGGATCAATTAGAAGCATTAAGAACAAAAGGTGGTAGAAGAGCTATTCCAATACCTCCACAAAAATAAAGACAGATATGAAATTAAAAAATTTGCTAGAAGGCTTTGCTTGGGAAAGACAATCAGGTAAGCCATTACCTACATTAAATGATGTAGCTAAAAAATATAATGAATCTAATGATACTTCAATCAATGAAGTTGTAATAAAATCTGATATACTTAGAAAATGGACTAGTTCAAATGTAGCTCAAAAAGATTTAGAATCTTATCTACAAATGCTAGCACAAGACGGTAATTATGATACAATGGATGATATGGGAGCAATGTTTAATGTGTTATCTAAATTATCAAAAGCATATCTAAGAAAAATGAGATAATATATTTTATTACTAGTTTAAAAATAGAGTTATGACAAGGATACTAATAGTTGGTGGGATAATTATTGTTACGATAATTATCTTAGAAGCAATCTTCAAAAAAAAATATTAAAAAAGCTTCAAAAAGCTTTGCCTTTACGATTTATTTACCTTATATTTATAGTAAGTTAAATTAAAAAAATAAATAATGAGTTATTATATAGCAAAAGTAAAAGTAGCCACAGATACTCCCAAAGGCGTAAAACAAGTATCAGAACAATATCTAGTTAATGCAACATCTGTAACACATGCAGAGGCATTAGTTAATAAAGACTTCCAAGATAGTGGAGTTGATTTTGAAGTGAAGGCAGTTCAAGATACAAGAATCTGCAAAGTTATTGAAACCCAAAATTCATAATAATGAGAATAGCATATACCGAAGGTAACATTGTTGTTATGCGTATCGAAGATAAAAATCATGTAGGTATCGTAACTAACGTAAGAAAAAAGAAAAATCAGATCTTAGGATATGATGTTAGATCAGAAAGAGGCGGAGGATATTGTATGGTTCAGATTGATAAACCAAAAAGTAAATATTCTATTGACTCTAATCTAACTGCAGTATTTATGCAGAATACAGATGAGCCTACTCAATTATACTTAGATAATTCATTAGGACATACTAGAGCCAATTATAGTGATAATGTCGAAATGACTATGGATCACTATGAAAAGTGTGCAGATTTTTCATTCCCAGTTGTCGGGCCTAGATCATTCTAGTTATGGATAAAAATCAAAAAAGAGTATTAAAAGAATATCCCAATGCTATTATAGCTAAAAAAGGTGACGGCTCCTGTGTCGTCATCGATGGGGATAATTTTATAGCAGAGGAATTCTTCTTGCCAGATGTATATACTGAAGAAGATGCTTGGTCGCATGCTGCATTGGCATGTAAGACCTCACAACATTTTAATAGAACTCATCCTACTAGAATGGACTTAAAAAGTTTAGAAGCTAAATTAATGCGTATAGAAAATAGAAAAAGGAGAACAGGCTATGTTAGATAAACTTAAAAAAATGATACAAGGTAAAGATAATAAAAAAGATATCGAGGTTGATAAAAAAGATGTCGAAGTTTTAGAACAAGACGATACATATCTACAATATTCTTCGGAAGCGGTAGGTTATAATACACGTGAAAATCAATGGAATGTTTATAAATCAGCTTTACAATATATTCCTGCAGGGTCAAGTCTATTAGACTTTGGATGTGGTAGAGGAGATTTGCATGTAATGCATTTGTCTGAATATGGCGAAGTTGATTATGCTGGAGTTGATATGAATGAGCCTTTAGTTAATGCAGGTAAAATAATAGATTCAAATCGAGATATTAGATTATCAGATTGGTTTGAACTGCCTTTAAACGTAACCAAAGATTGGTGTGTTAATATAGGTTCATGTAATTTACGATATGATGCTGATATAACACGTGATGATTTTAAATACTTATGTGATACTATAGATAAAATGTATATGCATGCAATTAATGGAGTAGTAGTTCTGATATCATATTCAGAAGGTTTGATACAACATGACCCGGGTAAAATATTAAATTGGGTAAAAGATAAATTTAAGAACGTCATATTAGATCATTCAGTATCTGAAGACGGATTTTGTTTAATAATAAAAAAATAAAAAAATGAGTGTAAATAGTAGATACGCTATCAATGAAGATAGAGTAAAAAGATTTGGTAAGTTATATAGTGGTATCGATTTTGATACTAATAAAACATTAACTGCCGATCAATTTCGTACAAGAAATGATTATCAGCCTATAGGTAATTTTATAATTGGCAATAAAGCTTTTAACATAACTTTTAAGGAATTAGAGAGAATTGAAGAGACATGTAGAGAGGCAAGAGGAGCATTAGAAAGAGCTTATCAGATTGGACTCCTAGGTAAGCTAAAATAATATTTATATAAAATGAAGCGATTTAAATATTTTAATATCACAGATTCATACAAAGAACAAATCGGTATTGTTGAATCGCGTTCTAGAGATAAAGCTTATATTAAAGCTAGTAAAATTAAAAATCTAACTCTAGAAGATTTTAAAAAATTATTTGACATAGAGGAACTGATATGAAACTTGATGAGCTCGAAATAATGGAAGATGACTTCGATTTATTTATATTATTAGATGAGCCTAATAAGATAGAATATCTGCATGATACAGCAACATTAGGTCCTCGAGGAGCAATGCTAAAACAAATTGCTAAGATCGAAGATATAAAACAAGAGTCTATGGGAATGGCACATGTACAAGATGTATTAGTAGCTGGCCATAGACTTTGTATAACGACTTATGATGATGTTATTACATTTAATAGTGAGAGTTTATCTGTTATAAATAAATGTATAAAAAATATTTGGTTAGATGGACATATATTGACGCGTGACCATGATGTGATAAAAACTAGTTTAGACATCTATAAATATTTTAAAGCATTTTCTATAATAAAATTAAATATGCCTATTTGTGAAAATTAGTATATTTATATAAGTAATTGAAAGACACTGCGGGTCATTTAATTGCATTAAAACTAAAGTTTAATAAAAAAATAATCATTTAAGGAGATTAATTATGGGAACACTAACACAATTTGGCACATCGCCATTCGATATTTTATTCAGAAACTTTTTCGATCAAGAAGGAGAATATGAACCTTTCAATCAAATCAGAGTCAATCATCCAGTAGATATATATGAGGCTAATGACGGCCTTAATATTGATATTGCATGTGTCGGCTTAACAAAAAAAGATATTGATCTTACTATAGAGGGAGATATTTTAAGAGTTGAATATAAGAAAGACACTAATAATAATGATGGGTCTCAATATATTCAACGTAATATAGCAAAAAGAGCATTTAATTTTGGATGGAGAATCTCGAGAAGATTTGATCTTTCATTATTAGAGGCAAAGTTACAAAATGGATTATTACATCTGCATGCACCGCTTACAGAAGATAATAAACCTAAAACAGTTACAATAAAATAAATTAAATTGACCCGCAGTCTTTCATTATGAGTTATTGGTTTAAGCATTTAGAATTCAATAGACAACGTTACGTTCTTAAACGAACATTAAAGGAATCAACGATACCGTCTGACGTTAGTTCAGATGAGCTTAAGGAATATTTTATGGTCAACACTATACTAAAAAAAGATGGCATATATTATCTATGTGATAGTATAGATGATGTAGAAATAGTTGCAGAATAATTTGCCTTTACGAGATATTATACTTATATTTAGATATGGAAGATAAAGTAAGAATAGGCTATGCATGTGTCAATATGACACTTACTAATAGACCTAATAAGTTAGGAGGTAGAGTAACTACCTCGCGAACAGCAAGAAAAGCAACATGGTATCCAGATAATTTATCAGTACTTAGTGAACGATCATTAGCTAATGCTAAGGACCTACTTCACTATTTGAAATGGAATGAAGAGAATAAAATACGATTGTTTCGTGTAGGCTCTGAACTATTTCCATGGCATGATCATTATGAATTAGATCAGTTGCCGGACTATGAAGAGATATGTGATGCATTAGGTAAAGCCGGCGATTATGCTAGAGAACATAATCATCGTTTAACTACACATCCAGGTCCATTTCATGTATTAGGTTCGCCGACAATGGATGTTGTGGATCGATCGATAGTGAGTCTAGAACGACATTCTCAGTTATT
>Ga0180120_10001177_pt1 | contig 13364 bp, 16 predicted proteins | sample CPBDNA_3_FD_129677 | JGI IMG/M metagenome (GOLD analysis project Ga0180120, IMG submission 129677) | Freshwater to marine salinity gradient microbial communities from Chesapeake Bay, USA - CPBay_Spr_31_0.2_DNA (version 2) (version 2) | ecosystem: Environmental > Aquatic > Marine > Coastal ... | reverse complement strand
CTTCTTCCATCTTATGGGCAATGCCACCATTCTCTTTAGATGGTGCATTTTCAGACTCTTTCATGTCTGGGTTAATGACTACTTTGTCTTTACCCATAGACTTCTTAATGGCTTTGCGACGCTTATGCAGATATTCATCTGATTCATCTTCATCGCCATCATTGTCGATATCAGCATCGCCTTTACCGACCGGGTCCATATTTTTCTTTTCTGTAGTTAAACCAAAAGCCTGATATTGAGATACTTCTTTATCTTCTTTTGCTACGCCTTTGACAGCATCAAGTAAGCTATCAGATATACCGTTACGAGTAAACATTACACACTCCTGTTAATTTATATTCTATTTATCTTTTTTTAATATGTTAGCTTACTTTTCTATGTCAACTTGCTTTTTGACTTTACGATATACCATCTTACCATCAGGCATACGTACCTTTCCAAGTTTATAGTCAGCTCTTGGTGTACTTACTTCAGGTGCACCTTCATCAGATTCTGGAAGAGCAGGTATCTTCTTACGCTGCTTATCTAGTGGATCAGATCTTAGCATTGCTCCACCATCTCCATCCTGGTTCGCATCACCTTTCTTCAGTTGACCCGAGCGTGTAAAGTGATACCCTTTAGGTGCACCTTTAGTCTCATCGAGATCCGCTTCTTCTTTAGTTAGTTTATCTACAGCTTTCCCAATACCACTTTTTCTTTTAGTGGCGATATTATGAAAATCTCGGGCTATTCGTTGGTTACTAGCTTTCTTAAGAGGTGATCTGGCAGACTTAGCGTCTCGATCAAAATCTTTACCTACTCTCGCAGCCGAGGTTGCGTTGTTAGTTGCCTTCTTAATGTAAGAGCCTAAGGTCTTCTTTGAGATTTCATCGAGATCTGCTTCTTCTTTCTTGTACTTGCCGCTAGCTTTAAGCTTAGACATAACAGCTGCTTGCTGTGCAGGATTAGCAAATCCTTCTTCGTTTGCTTTTTTCATCATACTAGAGAGCTTTTTCAGCTTATCTTTATCAGATGTTGAAATATTATCTTTCTTTGCTTTGTCGGCCATCTGCTGAGAAATATCTCGTTTTTTCTTTTGCATCATAGCTGCATAGTTACTCGGCACCTTGTACTGCGCCTCGTCAAGCTCTATATCCTCACTCAAGATACTATCTACGTTGTCAGTATCGTAATCTTCTTTAAGCTTACTAGCAAAGCTGGCTAGATGCTTAGGTGACTTACTAATAGCCACTCTCATTTGTCTCTTTTGTACAGGCTTCAGTGCAGGGTGATCGTGAAGTTTTAATATCTTATCAATATGCTTCTTATCAACCTGTGCCTTGGCTCCACCTCTAAAGGTTATATCTTTTTTACCGCCAAGATCTTGAGCACTTCGAAGCTGCATAATGATATGTGTATCAGCTTCACCGTAACCACGAGCCTCGTCCTGCTGCTCATCTTCATTTATTTTGTTGCAATCGCAATGCTCGCAATCAGGGGCACAAGTACATTCTGTCACTGGTAGACCACAGCATTCTTCAGAACACATCTCAACTGCTTCTTCTAGGTCTTCATGAAGAGCTTTGTTGTATTTCTTATCAATGAAAGGCATAATAGCTTTATGCGTGGAGTCATCCATTGCTTTCATAAACATATTAAGATCTTTAATCTGACCTTTCTTCATCATGTCCGCGGCGCGATTCATAACATCTTTCTCGTCACCCGTTTTACGACGAGCAAGAGCCATCAGCCCTTTCGAGTCGCCAAGCGATGCTTCTTGTATAAGCCCTTCTGAGATTACATCGCGAATCATGCCTTCGAGTGAACGATAGTCCATGTTATTCCCCTTTTTTCTTACGTTGCGCGCTTACGAGTTGCGCTACTAATTTTGCTTTAGTTAATCTACGGTCAAGCTCGATATCGATTTCCCGTCCAAACTCTTCTAGCTGACTCTTAGTTAAGGTCTCTAATTGCTTTTTTGTCTTCTTAACTTTAGCAACTACTTTCTTAACATCTTTGACTGCTTCTTCTGCGATATCATCAATGATACGACCGTCATTATCACTATCCAAAGTAACGAACCAATTTTTTACTTTACTAAACAAACCAAACATACGATCATACCTCAATTAATATTATTTACCACGCCTTGCAAGACCAGTAGCGCGCTTTTGTTTTAGGACCTGGATTATCACAATTATGTCTTGCTCTAAACGACTTACGGCGGGCAGGAATATGCTTTTTTATAGTCATGTTCTTGTCGCCAAAATTTACTTTCTGAGCTTTACCGTCGCCATCTGGATCAACAAACACCTTAGTCTTCTTAACATCACCTTTCATTGGTTTGTTAAGTGGTACTTTTCTACCTTGGTATTCAGCTTCATTCAGCCATTGTTGATAACTTTTCATTGGCCAGGGGTCTCTTTCTTATATTTATCTTTTAGCTTACCCGTACCTTCTTCACCGGCACCACCTTCTTCTTCTACAACAGATGAATGATGTTTGAAAGCACCGCTAAATTTTATACCTAGATCTGCCGCTGTCATAAAGGTACCGTAACCTGCACCCTTCTCAATCTGTAATGACTCGTCTAACATCTCTACTTCTTCTTTAGCAATAACGTTCTTAATAAAAGATCCTTTACGTACTAGCTCTGTGTTACCTGTTTTCTTACCTTTGGCAACTATCTTATTGCCGTCAGACTTATCGATTTTTTCTGCAGCGGCAGCACCAAGATGTCTTTTAACGAGAGCCTTATAGGAGCCAGGCTTAGAGCCTAGACGTGTCATCTTCTTACCGTCTATTACAGGAGCCTCTTCTGGTATACAGTTCGGCACTTCCTTTCCACCTTTCATCTTTGTCTTTGGTGTTCCAAGCTTTTTATCTTTCCAGCACGGGTTACCAGGATTATCGTCTACTCCAACGTTTCTTTTTGCTTGTGCAATGTCTTCGTTTACAATGAAGCTGTTAACTCTTGCATAACCATATTGCTGAGCTGTAACGCTATCCTTGGGATTATTAATCCATGACTCAACACCTTCGTAGTATACGTCAAGTATTTCGTCGAATGAGTATCCTGCTTTGTTTGCTTTAGATTCTAACGCTAACTTAGACTTGCCTAAGGGTGCATAGTCTTCTTTACGATTTGTTGTGCGGGTATCAGCAATGCGAGCTCGATCGAGGGCTCGATCATGCTTCTGTTTATCTTGCTCTTTCTCTCTTCGAATTCTTTGTTTGGCAGCTTTAGCGGCTTCACCTTCGTTAAAAAGATCTTTGAAGCCTCTAATTATAGCTGTACTCTCTACAAACTCTTCTACGCTTTCGCTATGCGGCTTTCTTGCTTGTCTAATTCTCTCAATCTCTTTTTTACGAACTATTGGCATTAATCTTTTAGCCAACTTGTCTATAACAGGTCCTTTATTCATAACAAGTCTATCGATAGTAATCTTTTGTGACGCAGGAAGTGAAGCGTACTGTCCGCCTTTTGCTCCAGCGAACTTTTTACGTAATATGTTCTTTGCTACTCGTCGTGATCTCGTTGTTAAGCGCTCTGTGTCTGCCATTCTAAACTTTTTAATCTGACGAAGACGCTTCATCTTCGGGGCAAGACGCTTCATTTGTCTCGAACGCTTCATTCTCTGCTGTATTGTCATCGGAGCTCTTTCGTTTAGCTCATCGATCTCATCTTCTTCATCATCATAGTCTTCTTCTTTCATGCTATCGACAGCTTTCTTAAGCTCTTTATCCGATACATCTGTATCTTGAATATCGCCGGTCTTCTTTATTTTCTCTAAGAACATCTCTATCTCTTCCACAAGCATACCCTTTCTTACTAAGTTATAGAGTTTAGTTTTTTCGGCTTTTGATAGTTTAGTAGGTGCGCCGCTATTGAAGGTTTCTAGTTCACCTTCGGCAGCTGCCAGTCTCATTTTTGTTGCTGACATTCCTGAAGCGCCTTCTGCATCAGGATCTCTTTCTCCGGCACTTACTACTTTAATTTGATCAAACGAGTAATCCTTGCCATTGTACTTCTTTAGAAGTCTATCATATTCTGCTACTCGATCAGAACCTGCTACAATAATAACTTCTTTGTAGCCGTCTCTTTGAAGCTCTTTCATTAGCTCGATAATTGTTCGTGAGGTAGATGGTTTAACTACAGGTCCAAAAGCTTTTGCAGCCAATCGAATCTTATCACGATACTGGAGGGGATCTTTTTTAGGGGATTGTGTGTGAGTAAGGTATACTCTAGGTTCACCACGTTCGCGTTTTGCAACCGTCAAGATACGATCTACAAGTTTCTGATGTCCTATTGTTGGAGGATTCATACGCCCCCAACCTATTACTGCTTTTTTCATTATCACCTCGAAGGTTTACCTAGGTCTTACTTCAAGTGTTATTTATAATAACTACTTCTGCCAACCTTTTAAAACATCTGGAGAGAAATTGGCTCTTGAGAACTCCATCCGATCTACTACTTTAATAGCCTTGCCCATACGATCGATAGCAACGTATCCTTCTTGGTTTGTAACCTCAAGGCCACTATTCGTTCTTAAGAATGTACCCATCTTACCTGCATAATTCATTTTATCGATAACCATCTGCTTGGCTTGGATTAGTACATTCATTAAACGAAAGATGTTAACAAGCTCATCTGTATTCTGAAATACTTTTTTAAGGACCACGTCCCGTCTATCCATCCATTCTTTTTTAGTTTTTTCTTGCTTCTTCTTATCGATTTCTTTCTGATACCACTCAGAGATATATGTGTATAGGCCTTTAACATGCTTGTCTGGCTTAGGGAACGGAACGCCTGCTCTTACGAACGTATTGTTGAACGTCTTTATCTTCTGCTTAAGCTCTTCGTCGTCTCGAATCGTTGACAGTACACTACTTGATACTGATTTAAATATACTACCTGCCTGTGAAAGCAGCGCTGTAATCTCAGCTGTCTCGTCTGATGTAAATGTTGCGTTACCTGAGACATCTTTATAGGTAGCATCATCCATCCAAACTGTTCTAACTTTTTTCATTTTTGAAACGATACCTTTGCCAAAGGATGCGCTCATACTTTGTATTCTGTTTCCTGTGTATGTTGTGTGCCATACGACTCCGATAGAGGCTTTGGCAATGAACTTACCAAGCGCGCTATTAACTGGAACGGCATACATAATAGTATTAGGCTGAAAAGTATAATATTTGCTACCATCAATAGTGGCAATCTTAACATCTCCTTTAGTGAACATAAGATCACCCTGATACACTCCTTTCCTGATTCCCAGTTTAGAGAATTCACGCAAAGCAATCTTAAATTTAGTTTGAAGATCACCAGAGAGCTCTTTAACAATATCAGCTTCACTTTTAAATAGTTGCGGATTGACATTGAATATACCTTTCTTAGCAACAAAGAATTTACCGTCAGAAGGATCGACGCCTGCAAATATAGCAGGGGCTCCATCCCATTTTACTGTTACGTTTACTGCTTTCTTACTTCGACCTGCAAGCATATCTCGCAAAGACTGTAGAGATGTTATAGCTAATCTTGCACCGTCGACACCATCATTGAAGATCATGTCTTCGAGATGTTCCATGTGAGCGTTTTGTTGTTCTGTTAAGAAGCTTGAGAATTTCATTTGTAGGAGAAGTCACACATTAAGCGAGTTGGATACCCATCTTTCCCTTGAGTATCTCTCATATTTAATTTGAAACGATAAGTATCGGATTCCATTTCGATATCTACTCGCTTACCCTTACCGCCCTTGCCACCATAATATACTGTAGCGTCAGTAACTCGAGCAGCCTTTTCTAGTGCTGCTGCATCCATCTTCTTAGAAAGAATTTTACCAGACATCTTATGAATAATATGGTACCCTTCACCTATACCTGACTTTAAAAGTTTTTGCATCTTAGAACGATCTACCTTTGTTTTAACAGCTTCTCCTCTTTCGAGACGACCGTTAAAAACATCGCAGAAGAGCGTTTCATCAATACCAAAGAGCTTAAGAAGCTTCTTACCGTTAGCGTTTTTAATGTTGTTATTCTTAATCTCTTGTGGTGTAAGTGCAGTGCGTATACCAACATTAAAGAATGTTACTGTAGGTCCTAATTTAAGGCTCAAATAGATTTTTTGAGTATCGGTAGTGAGAGTAATATCAGTAACAGATGGGCCAACGTTGTTACCTGTACCTTTTGGATTAGTAAGCATAATATCCGGAGTAAATACTAATGGCCTTCTCGTATTCTCTCCACCTACAACATCTATCTTAAGCTTCTTATCTTTACGTAGGTTGTATGTCTTATCTAGGTCTTCTATAGAAGCTAGCATTGCTCTATCGAGTACCGGCTTACCTTCCCACCATTGCAGCAGCGCATCAGCGAACTGTGGTTCAAATAGATTACCTCTATTATTAACACCTCTGTTACCTGAAGAACCGTTACCAAACTTTAACTTAATAGAGCTTATACCTGTACTTCTTTTTATTTGGTCTAATGTTAACGTACCATCGATTGCTCTTGAGACGTTAATTAGACCAAGAGATCCTTTATCGATATTGATAGGACTCTCAAGCTTTGTTGTCTGCTTCAAATACTTAAACAGTGTAATTATATCACCTGTCTTCCTTGCGTCAGCAGTCTGCAATTGCTGTGATATTTCTATATCTGTTTTAGGAAAGAAGTCGTATGCCATAGCTTTATTTATGTTAATTGTATTACAGTGACACTACTTTGCTTATCTTCATCGATTGTACGTCCTGTCCATACCCAACGTATACATCCACATTTTTAATTCCAGATATATCAACGAATCGAATTATCTTAATATAGTTGTCACTGTCTAGTACATAGTCGTCAACAGCTGGAATGAGACCACCATCTTCCATAGGCTTCCATACATCAGGCATACGATATTCGGGAATGCTATCATCTAAACTTTCGACTGGCTGCTTAACATAAACGTCTCCGTTAGCGTTCATTGCTGCTACCCATACCTTAACTGTAGAACCTATCTCATCTTTCTCTGGTATTAATCTAGCATCGATGCCCCATTTGCTTATAGACTCTAGTCTCACGCCTGCAGGCTCTGGCACTTCCATATCTTTGAAACTTCTTATAACCCAAGCCTCAAACCACGGATGGCCGACGATACTATATGGTAGACCACAATAGCCACCATCTCCGTATCCAGTACCCCAGCTATTCTGAACAATAAACCTTTTGAACTGATCATCGTATCCAACAATGAGCATGAAGTGACCACCTATGCCCTTGCTTCCAATAAAATCGCGAGGATATGAATGTAGTTGCCAAGGACCAACTAGGTCTGAGAGATCTGACATTACTTGACAAGCCATTCCTACTGGTAGACCCTCATGCAGCGCTGCTTTGATTTTGTTAATTAGAAGATCAGCTTCTTCACCATAACGATTTACTTTAGGTTGCGTACCAGACAAGGTCTCGTATCGATTCACTCTGTTAGCAAAAGCTTCATTGTATGCATCGAGCGGAGGATCTATATCATCTTTTGAGAGGTCATATGGGTAATACTCTTCGGTAGGTATGCCGTACTTGTATGCTATGTGATAAGCATCTCTAGTAAACAGTCCCTCTTCGCCTAGACGACCCTCGTACGCTTTAGTAGCGTTGTACAGGAACATACGACTGAGATCAATAGGCTTATCATTCCGATTAGCCAACAGCTCGCACGAGCTCGCAACTCCATTAGCAACACAACTACCAATCGAGCCTTGATGTTCTACTTCGAAGACATCTGCCCTCAAATCTACTGAACTAGGTAAATCCTCTAACGCGAATGGAGAGCGATAAGGTATATCTCTCAGGTCAGGAGGAGAAGGTTGTGTGTTTGATATTACATAATTGCTCATTATAGTGCCTGCTCAACGTGCTTACATTTACCTCTGAATGAGAACCCTGTACAAGTACATGAGCGCTTATCAGGATCAACATGGTATGTATTTCCTTTCGATCCTTGCACTTCGATTAAGTTTGATTTGATCCCAATATCGAACGGGTTATCTTTAAGTTCAATAAACTTACGATAGCTTGGAACAAACCTAAGAGGATGTTCAAAGTATATCGCTTCTCCGTCATGCCTTGGTTTATAGGCAAGTGCTTTATCACCATCAACAAGATAGGTATGATTAGGCATACGAAATGCTAGATCCCACTCTGTAACTTCTTTAATTACTTTCATTTCTTTTAATATAATCCTCTATTTTAACCCATTGCATATCTACAACGCTATTTAAATTAGTTAAGTTTGCACAAGTATACTTCTGATATTGCGATTTTATATTTTCTGGTATCGGTATGTATTGTATACTGGCACCATGTCTGCTGGCAATAGTTTCTGCTACAGTTTGAAAGCTTACAGGATTGCCTGTACCTACATTAAATATACCAGACTTATCTACATCAAACATTTTCTCGTGTAACTTGCAGATATCATCGACGCAAACAAAATCTCTAAGATAATTGTCACTATCTTCAAACAATGTAATTAATCCATCTTCGCCTGCTTGATTTGAAAATTTAGTATAAGGGCTTGCTTGCGCACCTTTGTGCTCTTCGCCTTCTCCGTAGACATTAAAGTAACGGAAGCCTTGTATTTTAATTTTAAATTCGTCCAAGTATTGATTAACAAATCTGTCAAACATATACTTGCTCCACGCATATGGAGATTGTGGCAGTAGAGGACCATCTTCTGTGAAGTGATCGGTAGGACCATATACACTTGCACTAGATGCGTATTGAAAGTTAGTGCCAAAGCTTTCACATATTTGTGCTAATCGTACACTAAATTCAAAGTTCTGCTCTAGTATTTGATCTACATCTGTATATGTAGTTGAGCTAATAGCACCTAGATGTATGCACCAATCGTAACCTTCAGTACTAGTAATACTACCTTCCTGCCACTCCCATCCTTCGACTTCATGTCCTTGCTGCTGCAAATACCTTGCAACATTCTTGCCAATAAAGCCTTCGTGACCTGTAACTAATATTCTCATTTCTCTCCTACTAGTCCATCGTATATACCGTTATTGTTCTTATATACCCAACCTCGTTGCTCGTCACTATAGAAGCGAAGTAATTTATCATGCTGAAAGAGTCCGATAATTTGACCAGATTCGAAACTCCAAGTCGCCCGGTCGAGCTCAACAAACGCTTTTTGGAGTGCTTTATCATCACGCTTTTCGTTAAAGACAAACGACTTAACTACTGCTTTACCTTCTGATACTACAACCTTAATCATGTGCAACATACCTCTCTTCGTTTATTTCATCATACATATGCTCGTAATACTCTCCCCACTTCTTTAAAAACTCCTCGTAAGTAAGATTATGCAGCGCATCTTCGGTCATTTTAATATACTCGTCATTCATTTTCGCCATTACATCTTCCTCTTTTACTACATTAAGTACATATTATATGCTAGCTAGGTCATAAGATCAACTTCTAAAGTCCTTACAAAACAACAGGTTACAAAAAATCTGTAACCTGTTGATATAGTTTAATAAAGTTATCTAATGAAATCAATGACTTAGAATAATTGGCTGAAATCCTTACCAGATCTATCGTTTTTACCGCGATCGTACACAGGAACACTGTCATCATGCTGTTGCTCCTGCATGATACCATCCTGAGCTGATTGCTCTACGTCATACAGTCTCATACGAGATCTATCAACCCCGATAACGAATCTCTTATTTGTTGTAGGATCATTGTATCTATTCTTTAGCTGCTTAACCATTATCTGATTAAGACCTTGCAAGTCTTCTGTACTAATAAGCGCGATCATAAAGTCAGCTGTAGCAGGAAGACCAAATGACTCTGATGTATCAGTTAATTCAACGTCAGAGTTAGAGAAGCCAGAGCGCGTAGTCTGAGTAGCACTAAAGATAGGAACATCTTTCTCAACAGCAAGCCCGCGAAGCTCTTCTGCAATAGATTTAATTAGTGAGTAGGTGTTGACAGAGTTGCCTAAACCTTTCATTCGTGAGGAGGCACATATGTTTAAGTAATCAATATAGATAATGTCGGGGGCGAAACCTTTCTTAATCTTAAGCTCTTGAATTAGATGCCTGAAATGACCTGCATGCGCCCCAGCAGTTGGATACTCTTTAACGATCAGTCTACCTGGAGTCTTCTCTCTAATCTTAATAATTTTTTTATCGTATACTTCCTTAGGCAGCTGAATAAGCTCATCTAGCGGCACATTCATAAGATTAGCATCGATACGTTCAGCAATCTTTTCTTCTGCCATTTCCATAGTAATATAAAGAACGTTCTTACCATCCATTAAATTATTAGCTGCGAAGTGACACATCGCAAGCGACTTACCTACTCCAGTACCGGCTAGAATTATATTAAGAGTCTTACGAGGTACACCGCCTTTGGTAATAGAGTTTAGGTACTCGAGATCAAACGGCACTCGCTCTTCTACTCTATGATAGAAGTCATACCGGAGCTCATAATCGTTAAGGAAGTCATGACCTACAGTATTGTCAAAGCTTACAGCAAGTGCATCAGATAGTATAGAGGGTATAGCATCCTTTGCTTTCTCTTTACTCTTACCATCTATTATATGAATGCTTTCCATTATAGCATTGTATACAGCTTTCTCTTGGCAGTATTGCTCTGTCTTATCTACTAACCATTGACGGTCATGATCATTATCTTGCTGCTTAAATGATTCTATTAATTGTACGCTTGCTGTATAATCAGATTCTACTATGGACTGATCGTTACCTAGTTCAATAAGAAGAGTATTGTTATTAGGTACATTACTGTACTCGTCCATATACTCACTAATTTTATTAAATACGATTCGCTCTGATACATTCTGAAAATACTCAGCCTTAATAAAAGGCACCACTTTGCGTGCGTATTCTTCGTCTTTAGTCAGGTTGCTTAATATCGCTAGTTCCACTTTTCTCTTTTACCTTATCACTATTAACAATAACATCATATAGAATATCACCTAGGGTCGTCTCAAACTCTAGCTTTTCTGCTTCTTCATCTGCATATTCATATGTCTCAGGAGCAGACTTTAACTCGTAATTAAATGATACAGGGAACGTATCGGCCGCGTCATCGCCTACTCCTACATTACCATATTGAAATACAAAGTTTGCAAACTTACCTTCTGTAATACGTATGAGAGCAATATCTTCATCAGGATCAAATATAACTTCATACTTGTTAGTCATTATCTCCATTACTAATCAAGCTTCCCTTCTGCTCGTAACTTCTCTCTAATCTTAGTAGCGCTGATATCGTGAACCTCTTTTCCTAGATCATGCTCTGTGAACGTATATCCTACTCCACGTCCATAGCTGATATCTACAATATTAGGTACAAGCATTATTATATACTCATCTTCATATGTAAAGCCAGCTTCTTTGAGTCCTGCTTTAATATTTTCTTTTACAGTTTCTAGATCGAATGGATTATCATCTTGGCTACCAGTTCGTCCACCACCGGCATCTGCACCTACTATACCACCTACGTCACGTATTTGAATACATACTTGACCTGTCTCGAGCAACGCTCTCTTGAATAGAGCAGTGTGACCGTCATGCCAGGGCTGCCATCGTCCTAGCATTTGTGTCGTAGGTTTGTTCCAATCAAACATACCATTGTTCCTTTATTGTATTAGCAAGTGTTTCGATCTGCTCATCTGTTAAATGAGATCTTATATGGGTATCGAATTTATCAGGAGCTTCAAACATTTTATTGGTATCTTCAAAGCGACCTTCGCGTATTGTATCAACCCAAATAACTTTATCAGCATCAAATTGTTCTCGAGCAGCAGGTACAGGTGCTACAAAGTCACATATCACAGTTCGACCGTTAGACACTTCGAAGTCAGCAAACGTTTTCATTCGATTAGCTTGGCGTAATCTACCATCAGGACTAAAATCCCAATCGTTAGCTGCTCCTCTTATAACATCAGCATTATACCATGCGCAATTGTCGAGCAGCTTCATTAGACGCTCTGCAAGCCATGTCTTACCTGACCCTGGTAATCCCATTATTAGTATTTTCATTATGCCTCTACCTCTTCATCCATAATTATCTCTTCATCTACTCCTACAGCACCATATGTAAATTCTTTCTGAGCCGCAGCTTCGAGTTGATCAAGTATATCAGCTGTAAAATACTTCTCTGGATTGTTATTAATAGACTTACCGAACGCTTTACTGCCATCAGGCAGCTCATATCGAGTAGATACTTTCTTAAAGATTTCATACTTCTCTGCGAGATTAAGTAGCCCGTAATAGCGATCTAGTCCTTTATCGTATGTAAGTAATACTTCTACCTTTTTATTCTCCTTAGTAAAACGAGACTTCATCATAGTACATCTAATAATATTACCAATCACCTCTGTACCGTCTTTCTCTTTCTTCTTACCTAAGAAGACAATCTGTGACGCGGTATACTTAAGACCAGATCCACCTGACATCTCCTTCATAGGAATATATGAACCTACTACGTCGTATACATGATTAGTAATTAGAAGAGGTACGTTGATCTTAGCGAGCTTAAGGTTAAGTACGCGGAAGGTAGCTTTAAGAATAGCTGCTTTAGTCATATCTTTAGTCTCAGAGCCTGCTGCAGTATCTTCTACCTCTTTAGTAGTAGACAGCTGACCAAGAGAGTCAAGTACCATTATCATAGGAGGGCGCTTCTCTTCAGGCGTCTTACCATAGTTATCGATAATCTGCAGAGCGATATGTCTAAACTTCTGAATAGTTTCTGGCTCGGAGATGATGACACGCTTAACGTCAATACCTCTTGACTCCATCATAGTCTTAGTAACAGCAGCCTCAGTATCAAAATAGAAAACTGCAGCATCAGGATGATTGTCAAGAAAGCGCTTAACCACTCCCATCGCGAAGAAGGTCTTACCAGTAGCTGACTCACCAGCAAAGGCAGTGATCTTATTGTTAGGTATGCCCCCGTAAATGCTTCCCGAAAGAGCAGCATTAAGAATATAAGAGCCTGTATCAATTGTTCCTGAAAACTCTGAACTATTAAGACCGTCTTCTGCCATAGTCGTATTTTCATCTTTTAACTCACTCACCATATTACGAAAATAATCACTCATCATCTTGTTCCTTTATTTCTTTTGGTTCCCAAGGGAACTCAATCCACCGTTCTGAATCTGTTCTACCACCAACTACATCACATACAAACTTGCTCTGCATCTTCTCTAATATACATGCAGTAATACCTGCGTTGTAATGCTCTTTTATATCTGTAAACGTCTTACCAGAATCATTAATATCATCAACAAACACCACTACCTCGCCATCCGCAATTGCCTTAGCCACAGCAGGATTATGCTCCTGATTAGAGCCGTCGCG
>Ga0180120_10001176_pt1 | contig 13371 bp, 22 predicted proteins | sample CPBDNA_3_FD_129677 | JGI IMG/M metagenome (GOLD analysis project Ga0180120, IMG submission 129677) | Freshwater to marine salinity gradient microbial communities from Chesapeake Bay, USA - CPBay_Spr_31_0.2_DNA (version 2) (version 2) | ecosystem: Environmental > Aquatic > Marine > Coastal ... | reverse complement strand
CTTCAAATAGTTTAAGAACATCTTGTAGAAAGTCAACATCTAACAAGTCCATATCCAATTCGTTGAATTCTAAATCTTCTTCACCTTGGTCCCAATCTTCAGCTAAGAAATCTATGTCTAAATCGTTAAAGTCTAAGAGACTGTCACTATTATCATCTCTGGCTTCAGCTTCTTCATCTTGAGCATCTTGAACATCTGCTGGTGGTGAAACAATAAACATATTGTCTATCGAATCTAAATTCATAATGTTATCTAATGTTACAGGTTGTACTGGTGGTGTAGACATACTCGACACCATCGTAGCCTGAAACGCTTCATTCAAAACAACTACGCCACCTTCATTCGTAACTGTTATCTCACCTGACGGAGAACAATCACCGTCTATTGTACATTCTGTTTCTGGTAAAAGTATTACTAAACTTCTACCAAGTTCATCAACACTAGTTGTAAAACTTGTACCTCTAACACCAATCGTAGCTGTAGGTGTTGTTATTACTATATTCTCTTTCGGTACTAATCCTAGTTTACCTGTTGTGAATCTAGCTGTACCTGATACAAACTTCATAGCCATCTTAGACTTTGACGGATCAGGATCAAAATAATATTCGTCTATAACTACTTCTGTATGTTCTGTAAGTTTCAAGTTTGTTTCATCAATAAACTTGATGTTCATTCTACCTTGAGCTGTTTCGATAGAATCTTTGAAGAATATATCTTCTCCAACTCCACCTTCTACAGTTTCACCAGAATCTCTTACTATACCTGAACTACCATTGTGTTCAGTAATATCACCTATATCGTTAGCGTATACTAAAGTAGTTAGTAGACAAAGATTAATCGCCAGTATCTTTTTGTTTAATATTGATCGTAGCATTTTCACTATCAAAGTCCGCTATTATTTCACTATGACATGAACTTACACCACTAGGGCATGTTCCTGAACTTTGAACAATATCAATATTACCACTAGATTGAATTAATTCTAAATCAATTTTATGATACGCTCCATCAGTCATACTCGTATTAACATCATTTGAACTACCTGTGACATCTACATCATATCTAGCATCGTCAACTTCAATAACAGTTGAAAATACATTAGAACTACCTGTAACATCTAAATCAAAATCTAGTCTTTCAGAAGATTGAGCTGCTCCCCAATCTAAGTTCATAGTATTTGAACTACCTGACCAAGTTGCTAACAAGTTTGATGAGTCAGCTGAACCTGACGCTCCAATAGTCTGATCCCAAATATTACTACTACCTGTCAAGTTGACACTATAAGTAGATTGGTCAAGAATCATTGGACCATATATTTGGTTCAAGTTACCGATCATATCCATATTAATTGTATTAGTTGTACCTGTGATTACCATAGCTGTACCACAAATACCACTAGATATAGTTCCACATATTTTGTTACCATAACCAATCTGATCAATCGTTAATGTAAGAGTATCACCAATCTGATCAAGTTTGATTTCATTATCAGTAGTCGCTGCAGCGAATAATAATGTCGGTGTTAATAATGTAAAGAATAATAATTTATTTATTATCTTCATTTGTTTTTCCTCTTTATTTCTTTTTCTTCTTCTTCAACTACAATGATTTCAACTTCTTCCATGATTTCACGAACTTCGTCTTTAATCATTTCATCATTAACTGGCCATCTAATGGACCAGAAACCTCTTTCATCTCCTTGAAGAATTAATTCGTAAACAGCAGCTTCAATCGTTGATCTCACACTTCTGGTTACACTCTCATTCTCGGTCATACCATCTTCTATTTCTACAAGTTGGGTATCTAATTCAACAAATCTAAAAACATCATAACCTTGAGCGACCGATAAAATCGTCTTTGATGTCTGTACATTTAACAAAATTTCACCTGTTAGAACACTTACGGCTCTTAGATGAACGGTTACTATATCTCTACGATAGGCTTGTTGACTACCTACACCGAGATACCTCGCTCCTCTCCCTCCAGTCTCAATATTGGTATCGTAACCAATAATTCCACCTTCAAGAATAATTCCAGCGAACAACATTGGAGCTAACTTTGTTTCGTCTTGATAAGCTTCTCTAGTTGATCTTACTATTTGTCTTTCTCTAGTTAAGTGATCTATACCGACTCTCTCAACTACTCTAAACCAATTTCCATCTCCAGCTGTTTTCAATGCATCTATTAACATTGTTTCAGCACCTTGTGATACTGCTGTACTAAACATAGCAGCGTCACCTTTCTGTTTTCTTTGACCTGTTTTATCTAAAAACTTATAAACAGCTATAACAGGTTTTTCTGTAGCTGGTGGTAGATTTAATAATTTCTTATGTGTCGGTAACTCTACAGTTATCGGTGCTTCGACACACTCTACCATTTTTAAACAGTTCTCATCTCCAATACCATTTAATGGTACTACAGAAGCACAACTGACCATCAACCCTAGTAGAGATAATAGAAATAAATTTCTAAACATACTCACTACCCGAATGTACCATTACCTATTGGTATTGTTATTATTGTTTCTGTTCCATCTTCATCAACAATAGTCAATACAATAACTTCTTCACCTATAACACAACCTTCCATTGTAGCGGTATTACAAGTAGTTTTTTGATATGATATAGTATTACCTTCTAAAGCGAAACTACCAAATGAAGCTTCTACACAAGTTGGATCCACTGTAAGATCACATTGTTTAAATAATGACTCAACTAATTGTTTTGAGAGTTGTGAATATATTCTACTTTCTAAATTCCTCATGAACTTAGCCATTGTAGTATTCTCAGCTTCTCTCTGAGCAGCTAATATAGCTGACTCTATGTCTTTTTGTATAGCATCTCGTCTTGACTTTTCTTGGTTCTCAATCGTCAAATAATGAGATGATGTACTAATACCACTGAAACTTGGACTCTTAAATTTATGTGTTAATTCATCAGCTCGTATCTCTGTACTGAGTATACTAAGTAAAATTACTATTAATACACCTAATATTCCAAAAGGCCACGCTATATGAAATTTCGTATGTAATATTTTATCTATAAGATTCTTCATTTCTTCTTTCCTTCTGCTGGAACTTTGTTTTCTTCTAAAAATTTCTGTCTTTCTCTATATTCTAATACTACATTAACTTTTTGTTGTAATCTAATCATGTCTTGGTCAAGCATCCTCACTTGATCAATTAACCTAATTAATTGAAAATGCATCTTTTCAATCTCAGGTTCTAATTCGTTTGAAATAAATTGCCAAACATAATATATAAAATATCCCATTCCAACTGCAAGAACAATCGGAAAACCATAATCATTGATCAGTTGTACAATCGTTGGGTCATTACTTATTGCTACTGCTTCGTCCATAACTAACCTCTGACATTTCCTATAGCTTTTAGTGCTTCAGCTATAGCATGTACTTCTTCAACATTTACGGCTTCTTCTGGTATTTCTATAACTTTTTCTTCTTCAACTACAGGTTCTTCTGATAAAGTACAAATCAATACTATTAATATTAATATTTCCATTAGTCTCTCCTAGCATCAATTTTACCGTCTTCTACAAAGTTACTAGCTCTAGCTACACGGTCAATCGGAGGAGTAAGTTCTAAAGAACTACTTACTAACAAGTCTATCTTGATCATTTCGTTATTCATTGTACTAACTCTTGTCTCTAAACTCTTACAAAACATTGTAAGTGTACTAATTGAATCAACTAAACCACCTAAAATCTGTTTTAGTATTAAGAATATAAAATAACCCATCAATAAAGCACCCGCTACGGGAGCTCCAACTTCCATTATCAGTTCAAAAATTTCCATACAATCTCCATTTCTACACTAGTATTTATACAAAAAAGGGATCCTAGAAGGATCCCTTTCGTCATAATCTTAACTATTTATATTGTAAAAGACTCACCACAACCACAGTATGCTTTTGCATTTGGGTTGATAAATGTAAATCCTTCGTTGATACCTTGATATTGATAATCAAGAGTCATGCCGTCTAAATAGGCAACTGAAGGTTGATTGATCCAAAGACTGAATTTACCGTAGTTTAATTCAAAATCGTCTTCTTCGGGTTGACCTTGTAAGAAATCAAATTCATACGCGTAACCACTGCAACCACTTCCTTTAACTCCGATACGAATGTTCTTATTAGAGTTAGAGTCTGTCTTTTCTTGAAGCTTGACTATTGCTTCGTCTGTCAACTCAACAATCACTTATTCTTCTGAATAGATTGTCCAAAGTCCATAAACTAAAGCTGGCCATGCCAATAATTTGACAAGAGGTGCTGCGAGAATTACCATTAGTGACATTCCACAAATAGCAATACCGTCCCATGATGTTCTTTCGGCTAAACGAGCCTTAATGAAATCTATCATATTTTCTCCTTTTTTAGGTTTGCTATAGTATTTATAACAGTTTTTTGTTAATCTTTGATTTTTTTTGTGAATTTTGTAGTAACTACATACTTTCTTTGTGGGTTAACAATGACATTTAACCGCGACATAATCTTTCTATTGAGTAGTACATCAGTACCCATTCTACTTCTATCGTCTAATCCAAACTCAACGATACCATAGTTTTTACCTGCAAATACGAATTCATCTTCTATAAGTAATCTTTCGTCTTCACCACCACCTGTAACAGAAGTATATTTACCTTTTACTTTAGTAGTAACTGTTTTATGTCCGTTATTGAATGTTACTTTATTACCTTTAACTTCAATATCTTCTGCATGCATTACAGGATATTTATAATTACCTGTATCAAATTTAGCTGTGACTAATCCGAAGTGTCCGAGTTCAACAATTTCTTCCCAACCACACTCTGAAGGTGTTGTATATCTTAAAGACTTATCATTAAAATATTCTATTACTTCTTTGACAATATTCTTATCGTTCGCTTTCTCAATACCTTCTGTACCAGGTGAAGTATTAACTTCTAATATATAAGGTTCTTTACTTTCTGGATTCTTCGAAGGTATAAAGTCTACAGCGGTAAATGAACCACCTATAGCTTTAGCTGCTCTTAGACATTGTTCTATTTCTAATTCTGATAAATCGTATGTAGTAACTTCAGCACCTTGTGAATAGTTACTTCTGAAATCACCTTCTAATACATCTCTACGCATTGTAGCTATGATCTTACCACCAAGAACTAATACTCTAACATCAAATTCTGTTTTAATATATTCTTGAATTAATAAATCTGATTGTTTATCTTGTTTAAATAATAATTGTACGATTGATTGAAGAGCTCTTTCTGATTCAATAAATAAAACACCAACACCTTTAGAACCTCTAAGAGTTTTCATAATGATTGGAAATTTTGTATCTAGTTCTTCAACGGTTTTCTCTATTATATCAGCTTTGGGTAATAGAACTGTTTTCGGTTGATTGAGTCCGTATTCTTGTAGTCTTAAATATGTACGATACTTATCTGAAGCTAACTCCATACATTCTCTACTGTTGACTACACATATACCAGCTCTTTCTAATTGAGATACTAAGTCTAAATAACTATCTCTTTCAGGTGTACCACGAATAAAACATACTGTATCTGACGGACTTACAACAAATCCTTTATTATCATCTTCTTTGTGTACTGTCCAGACACCTTCGTCTGACTTACGAATAAATGTACCTTCCATTTTAGTTATGTAATAGTCATAACCTAATTTTTCAGCTTCTTCTTCTATTCGTTCAGCAGTAATAGCTTTATCACCCATTTCAGTTGAGATGAGTAATAGTTTATATTTTTCTGAATCTTTGGCTTCTTGTAAGAATGAACCGAATTGTTTTATCACTATTTGGCTACTCCAATGTTATACTTAGCAACAAGACTCCATTCGTTTTTTTCTTTGTGAGGTAATACTTTGATCTGACTCATTGGAGCCAATGGTGTTGACGCTTGTTCAGGTTTTACAATCTTTAGTAGTTTCCATTCTTCTAATAGTCTAGCTATAGCGTTTCTTCTAGCTATGTCATTTTCAGATATTGATGATTCTTTACCATCTAAAGCGAATAGTTCTTTGAAGTGTACAAGATAGTATTTACTTCTTTTGTGTAGTATGTGGCATGATTGGTATAGCGTTCGATCTTTTCTCGAAGCTACTCCAATTCTTGTTAATGTTTCTCTGATTTTGAGGAAATCATCATTCTCATTGAATGATATTTCTAACATATTATCTATGTCATAACTCATTTCACACCACCCTTATTCATTCTTGTTTTAAGAATCCCGATCTCTCTATTTGTAAGTAAAGTTAAATATTCTTCTGCCTTTTCTCGGGATACCACATAGTAATCCATAACGATTTTCAAATCGTCAGCTAGTTCAGGTTTACTCCATTTAGCGAACCTTTTTCTTTTTCTTATAGTATTTAGTAAATAATGATATTGTAACTTATGAGAAATATCGAATCTTTGATTCATTTCATTCGCGTAAAGTAAACAATCTTGATGATATGATAATGATCTATTGACTAAGAACGGAGCGTACTCCCTCTCATTCAGATCGGTCATAATGTCTTTTTTAGTATATGTTACTGAATTTACAAACTCAAACGGATTCATGATACTCCCAAGGAAATACGATCCAGGAGCCATCATGTTCATTAGTGTAAACAATATTTGTAGATTCAAATTCGTGTTTATTAACTGAATCTTCATTTCCGAATAAACAATAACCAATGATGTTTGGCATCGGTGATGGTTTAGTTCGTTCTTTTTTAACAAAGTCTATAACTTTATTCATTGTTGTTCCTGTGTCGTATATATCGTCTACTATTAATATATTCATACCCTCAGCGTATTCACCTATCGATACTTCTGGTAACGCGTTGTGCATCCAAATAGGGTCTTTATCATTTCCGTCTCTTGTTTGAAGTCCTATAATTGACATAGGTACATTTCTTATATTAGATACATGAGAAGCCATACCTAGACTACCACGATAGATACCAATAACATGATCACATTTAATCCAATCTGTAGCTCTAATATCTTTAGCGTATTCAGACCAAGTGTAGTAAGTCTTATTGTCAATCTTCTTCATAGTATTCACCCATAAGTTGTTCTTTAACTGTTGTTAATAAATCTAACAACGCGTCTCTTTCATCTAAATCTGTTGAAGTATCTACTTCTATTTCTATTTTAATTTTCATACATCTAACCTCGTTGGCCAATACTCTGGTACTTTTTGTGGTGCTCTCTGTCGAGGTAACCAATTTCTTGTGAATTCATCATAAGATGTAATTGTAGATAAACCAGTTTCATCTACAGGATTCTGTTGTCTTCTATTAATCTCATCCATAAAATGTTGAACTGTATTTGTAACCCAATACCAGACTAATAATCTATAAGCGTGTTCTCCACCGGGTCGAATAAACTTACGATCTTTTTCTACATTATGTTTAGACCATTTAGTCGCTTCTTCGATTATGAAGTCTGACTCTGTAACTCCATACTCAGCGAAAGCTTCTCTATGATCATTTATGATATCATCAATCACAGGTTTCAAATCATTTTGAACAATGTCTGATAATAATCTTTTAGTTCTGAACGGTGCTTCTAGTGTAATCTGATTATAATTCTTATCTCTATATCTTGAAAAGAACCATGATGAAGCGTGTGAACTTGAATCATAAGATAAGTTTTCAATATAATCAAAATAATCAGGTGATATAATAAAAGGCATCAACGCGTTCGGATTACCGACTCCAAGTAAATGAATATTCTTTCTCAATGAGTCAGGTACTTGATATTCTCTTGAAGAATAAATCATTTCCATTCTATGAGCGAAGTGATTACCATTACATTGTGATCCCAAACAAATACCTGTACACATTTGTTCGATTTCTTCATCATCTAAACCTTGACATATTGTTTCAATATATTGTCTCCATGAATCTACATCTTGACCTTGTGATATTAACATAACTTTAGTACTAGAACCCATTTCTTTGAATACTTCTATTTGTCTCTTTACATTGTCTCTCGTCGCTTCTGCTGTCTTAATAACATCATCACGAACAAATCTACGACCTGTTAACGCCGCTTTCATTGAATTACCACCTGTCTGAGATAGATCATATTCAATCGGTATTTCATCAAAGATCATTGCTACATCTGAGTACTGAGCTTGATGTCTGTAGATCGCGTCTCTAGTCTCTGCATTGTTTTTAGTCGGTGTTCTCGCGAGTTGTAACCCACCAGAGTCAGCGAAGATACGATGCCATGAATCACCCATTGTTTCATTCATAGTTATACCATGTCTTCTTTCAGTCAGAGCATTAAACAAGATAGACATATTTTGATCATCATACTTGTTATTCATGTCTTTAATTTTTTGATTCATGTGATGAATATACGGTGCTGCTACTTTCGGATTATAATAGAGATCATCAATCCCCATAGTCAATCCGGATATTACATATTCTAAATTCATTATCTTCTTACTGCTAACTGCATAAACTCATTTCTAAGTCTTCCGTCTTCAAAGAAAGCTCCACCTAGTTTTGATGTAGTCATACCTGATTGTTGATCACCTATACCTCTTGACTTGACACATAAATGTTCAGCGTCCATCAATACTGCTATGTCGTCTGTACCTAGTACATACTGTAAAGCATAGTATATTTGTTCATTTAATCTTTCTTGTACTTGAGGTCTTCTCGCGAAGAAATTAACAATTCTATTCAATTTAGAAAGTCCTACAACTTTGTCTTTCGGTATATACGCTACTTGAGCCATACCATTAAAGTTTACAAAATGATGTTCACATAATGAATGAAAAGTAATATCTTTCTGTATTACCATTTGATCATATTTCATCTTGTTATCGAATGTAGTGATCTTCGGAAATCTATTGTAAGATAATCCATAACACAATTCACTAACAAACATCTTCGCGACTCTATCTGCTGTACCACCGATTGAATCATCTTCGCGATCTAATCCCAATACATCAATAACAGTCTCCATATTGTCACGAATCAATTCAATTCTTTCTGATTCGTTTAATTTACTTTCTAATATCGGGGTTTCGACACCATTCGATATTAGATATTCTTGTACTCTTTTACCAAGTAATTTATCTGTTTTCATAATTTATATTTATCCAATTCAAAATACCTCGGACTTTTGTCCAAAGCGTTAATAATATCAGTATCTTCTTTTCCTCTATAACTACCGTTATAGATTGAAGTCAATACATTCTCTAACCATGGAGAATCCCATGGATTTTTCTTCCAATACCCTTGAGTATCTATTCCATTGTTTTCAAGTGAAACCCATTTTCTAAAACAAGCTTTACATTGACCACAATGTTGTTCTTCACCTTCATAACATGAATAAGATGTTAGAAGATATAATTGATTACCACCGAAAGTAATATATTCATTTACTAAATCAGTTTTTGTTCTGTCTTTGAAAGGTGAACTAATAGAAAATCGTCTTTCTTCTGTCCAATGTTGTGCCTGCCACATATGGTTCAATAAGTCTTCCATTCTTGTATAGAACTTTTCATCTTTATCGAATGATCTATCTCCATGTACAGAACCTAACCATATTGTTTCACCGAAATGAGAAGCTAGTAATGTAAGATGAGCGTTTCTGTTCGGAATGATCGCGTCGTCCCTTTCAAAAATACCTAAGTCAATTACATCATCAAGATTGACTAATTTAGATTCATCAATACCGATTGAATCAAAAGTCTTTCTTTCAGTCTTATCATAATTAGAATTCATACTAATGTTTAAAAGTACATCAGGTTTCATCAAGTGATTAATTATAAGACTGTCTTGTCCACCACTAAAGAGAAGTACAGATTTACCTCTGACTTTTTCTTTATTGTCTGTTATCATTTTCATGTCGCTTTCCTTAGTCTATAAAATTTATGTAAACCGTATACACTTAATGAGAACCAAAACACTTCGATCACCATACTAGCTAAGTTCCAATTATATAATAAACTTACAGTTACTAGTATCGCTACAATCATATTGTTAAAACTATACCAAAATCCTTTAGGATCTATTCTATCAAATTGAAGTAAAGCATAAGTACTAATTAATAAAGCGACTCCAACTAAACCAATAATATCCGGTATTCCTATATCAACCATAAGCTATCGCTCCCACTAAAAATCCAAAGTAAAAAATAAAGATATCAAAAAAGAAATGCATCGCGAATGATAACGCGAATATCTCTTTCCAATGTATCTTACAAATATCAAATTTATCTTTGATCCATTCTATAATTCTATTCATTATGTTCCTATTTGATTTCCAAAAATGTAACAATGAACTCTTGCTGATACATTGTACCCTCTATCCATTGTTTGTATTGTTATGTCTTTCGCGACTTCATCTTGTGATTCTTCTGTTGCACCTACAGGCATAATCCATATCGGATAGTCAACACCCGCGTCTCTAAACTTAACGATTGATTCTTCAATTTCATTCCAAGCTTCGTCTGTACCATTACATACAAATTTTAATTGACCAATATCTGATAAGTCATGATACTGTTTAACTACTTCTGGTTGAATACCTTCTTTCTCACCAGCGACACTCCATAGTTTCGGACTGACTGAAAAGAAAAATTCTACTTCTTCTTGTATACTTTGTAAATAATTAGTTAAGATCAGATCAAGACTTCTTGTACCATTTGTTTCCCATGTAATATTAGTGAAACGATTTCTTCGACCTAACAGTCTTTCCATTTCTGTTAGAATCTTTACTGTATTCTTCTGTGCTGCTTTCATCAAAGGTTCACCACCTGTAAAAGCTATATGTGTATGTCTATCATACATTTGATCATATAATCTTTTCGCGACTTCTTCACAAGTTTCATTCTTTTGAATCTTCGCGAACTTCTTACTCCAAGAATAAGATGAATCACAACCATATTTCCATACAGGTAAGTCTTCTACATTTTTTACATCAATAAGATCAAAATCTTTGTATGGTAATTGATATGTTGAAGGATCAGTCGGATCATCTTGTCCGAATCCATTACACTCTAAATTACAACCAAAGAATCTTAACCAAGTTGTTGGTACACCTGTGTAGTGACCTTCACCTTGTATACTCTTAAAAATTTCCGAATACAGCACTGTTACTCCCGTGTTCAAATACTTTAACTGATCTTACTTTAACTCTATCGTCTTCTAAATGTAGTTGACAAAAGTTAAATACTTCTTCCGCGAACGCTTCACAACCTACATTGTCTAATACTCTTAAATCAATTAGATTAAGATTCTGTAACATTAAAAATGTTTCATACTCCGGATCATCATGAGCTATTACAGTTGTATGATCAAAAGTTTCTTTTAGATATTTCTTTAGTAATCCTAGATCACCGAAATCAATAACCCAATTTTGTTTATTTAATGTTGAAGACTCGAATGTTATTTCAAATCCTAACGCGTATCCATGAATCAGATTACAATGAGAGTCTGCTCTCCATTGTCTGAATGCACATGAATGACCTGTCTCATTACCATATGTTTTTACAACTCTATATGGTCTTAATTCTGTTCTTTCTCTATATTTCAATTTAATTTACACTCCATCATTAATTCAGTCATACATGCTACCATGTTAACTTCTTGATCTGCTACAAACGCTGACTTATATGTGTAGTCACTCAATATTATTATTGCTTGAGGCACACTACTGTTTTCCATTCTAGTAAACAATGAGTCATATATTTTTCTGTATATCGCTTGTGGATCATTATGTATATTTAGCGCTACCCATTTTCTCATTTTTGAGAACTCTTTGTCTCGAATAAAACTCAAGACTTCTTGTAGAGACTCATCATCTAAGTTCGCGAGAACACCACTATCAATCTTACCAGACGCTGAATACTTCTGTAATTCATTTAGAACTCGTCTAAAGTCCGGAAAGAACTTCTGTACTAACTCTACAACTACTTGTTCATTATAATCTATACTTTCAGTTTTAAGAATATGTAATATTCTTTGAAAGATACCACCTGCTATAGTTGGTTTCTGACTTGATTCAATCGTAAAATCAATAACACTACATCTTGAATGTAATGGTGAGATAATTCTATTTTTGTAATTACAAGTAAATATGAATCTACAGTTCTTAGAAAATTCTTCTATGAATCCTCTGAGAGCTGGTTGTGTTGATTGAGGATTTAGATAATCTGCTTCATCAAGAATCACAATCTTCGGACCACCACCTAATGATACTGTAGACGCGAACTGTTTAATCTTAACTCTGAGAGTATCAATGTTTCTTTCTTCTGAACCATTGATCATTACAAAGTCAGCGTCTAATTCATTACATAGTGCTTTCGCGACTGTAGTTTTACCTACACCTGCTGTACCACATAATAGTAGATTCGGTATTTCTTTGTTGTTTACAAAATCTTGAAATATCTTTTTTGTTTCTGTCGGTAGAATACAATCATTGATAGTTCTAGGTCTGTATTTTTCAACCCATAAAAAATCTTCTTTCATTACTAAGCTTCATTATAAGTTGAATCAGGTTCTAAAGCTATAAAGTATTCTACAGCGATATCTCTGTTAGTAAAGTGAGCGATTCCTTTTGATGATACAAAGACTGTATAGTTACCATTAAGAACTTTAATGTTTTCCATTCTTAAGAACATTTCAAAAGTTGATCCGTTACCCTCTGCCACAGTTCTACTGTAAACATTAGATGTCGCGTTCTTTTTGTCTTTGACTGTTAATTGAACTGTTGTACCATCACTAGAAAGTACCATGTCTGGTAATGATAATACAGAAGAAGCTTTAAGTAAACTTCCAAGTACATCTTCATCAAGATCAAAACTGATCTCAGGTTCAGGCATTGTAATATCTTTCTGTGGTGATATAACCATTTGAGGATCAGCGTAGTAATAAGTTACTGAGTTATCTCCTTCTGTAACATTCACATTATCACCATTGAAATTGAAGTCTGGAGTATCGAATAATGATACTGCTCCAAGATATTCTGATAGATCATAGATTGAATGTTCTGTATCGAAGGTTTCGTCTACGACTGCCTTCGCGAAGATATTCTTCATTGCTGATACAGTTGTTAGTTCATTACCGGACTTAACTGTAATCCCGGAATTGATTGTTGAAAAATTATTCAACAATTTTAGTGTGTTTTCACTTAGGTTCATTTGATTCACTTTCTCCATTATTTAAATCATGCACATGAAGTGCTATTATGCCATAATGTAAAACTTTCATTAAGTCTTTACGATTATAACCTTCTTTTTTACCATAGCGTTGAGCATATTTGAGAATGTTTCCTATACAGAACCCTTCTCCATGTCCACCGTCTATTATAAACTCTGTTGCTTGAAAATTATTAGCTGAGTAATGTTG
>Ga0180120_10001172_pt1 | contig 13392 bp, 9 predicted proteins | sample CPBDNA_3_FD_129677 | JGI IMG/M metagenome (GOLD analysis project Ga0180120, IMG submission 129677) | Freshwater to marine salinity gradient microbial communities from Chesapeake Bay, USA - CPBay_Spr_31_0.2_DNA (version 2) (version 2) | ecosystem: Environmental > Aquatic > Marine > Coastal ... | reverse complement strand
CTATTTTTTCGCCGAGTTTTTGGTCTGGGTAGCCGAAGGAAGCCACATCAAGAATTAGCGGATGGTCAGAGAGTAAATTATCAATCTCCACTGGGGCGATGTTTATACCCCCACGGATAATGAGTTCCCTGCAGCGACCTATAAATTTGTAATAAGAAAAAAGTTCGCCCTCACCCGCAATTTCAAACAGGTCGCCAGAGCGATAGAAGCCGTTTTTGTCAAAAGCTGATTCAGTTAGAGCCGGTGATTTGTAGTAGCCATCAAATATCCCGCTACCCTTTACTCTCAGTTCTCCGGCCAGCCCTGGGGAGGTAATTTCCTCTTCCGTTTTGAGGTCGACAATTTTGGTTTCCATCTGCAGAGAGCTTGGCTGTGACGGCCAATTAAACTCACTGCGACCTAGTCGTGGAAAATAGGTGGCACGCAGTTTTGGATCTGGTACCGTCAGCGCATTACTCTGTAGCCCAATACCTTCGTTTGATCCAAAGAAATTGATGATATCAATATCGTATTCGGTTTTCATATTTTCGATAGCCCAGCCAGGTATCGCTGCAGAGCCAGAACCCATAGTGCGCAAACTGCTTAGGTCTGCTTGCTGACGTACCACCGGATCTTGCAGTAGGCTAATAATAAAGGCGGGGGGCATAAAGGTCAGCGTGACCTTTTCACGCTTAATCTGCTCAAGTACAAGGGGTATATTTAGCGGGTGATGCAGCACAAAAGTGCCGCCACAGATTAGCCAAGAGTATAGCCCACCTCCTATCGCTGCCATATTCACCAGCGGTCGAGCATTGAGGATAACGTCTCCATCGCGAATAGATGCGCTAGCGGTCATTGCTTTACCAGTAACCATCCACTGGTTATGAGTTCGCATTACGGCCTTTGGAAAGCCTTCAGTGCCCGACGTCCAGCAAATAGTGTTCACATCGTTAGCAGTCAATGCATTACGCACCTGATGGGAGGCTATAGTTTTTTCAGCAGCCTCTATTTGAAATTCGGAAAATGATTGTCCTAGGTCGTCGACACATACAAGGCTAACATCATGCTTTTGGCAGATGGGCTTCGCAGCCGCTAAGAGATCACGGCTTTTAAATTGATTAACTGTCACAAATAGTTTCGGTTTGACATGGCCTATAATTTGGTTGAGTTCGTGGTCTGCGAAGTCAACGAGAATAGGGCTTGCTAAGGCACCGACACGGCTGCAGGCCAAGATCATCACAATACTTTCATGAATATTGGGAAGCTGGAATACCACAATGTCATCTTTTACAACGCCACGCTTTATAAACTGCTCCGCCGCTTCTGTGACCTTTCGATTCAAGTCACGATAGGATAGGCGTTGGGCTTTACCGTGGGTAATGTCGTCACGGTTATCAGGGTCTATCACTGCGGTATGATCAGGGGCACTGACTACCTTGCTGAGAAACAGCTGATCTAAAGTCTCGGTGCCCCACCAGCCTTTAGCCGTGCTTGACTCTATCCTGTCCTTTGAGGCGAAGATCATAGCTGCGCCCCACTGCCTTTAATTGTGGCGTCCGTTAGATCTGCATCACTAGTAGTATTTTCAATAGCGAAGTAGCTTCTCACCCTCCACAATAAAATTGCAGATAACGGCATAGTCGTCAATGCAAAGACTTGCAGCGAGTAATGCACCATAGATTGATCCGAGAAGACATAGTCTGTTAATAGGGCGACAAGAAGCGGCCCAAAGCCTAGCCCCAAAATGTTACCTATCAGCAAAAAGGACGCACCGGCCTGACCTCTAAAATGGGGCGGTGTAATGGTCTGCAATGTAGCTCCATTGAGTCCTGCAGGTAGCCCCATAAAGAAAATAGCCGCCGCCGCCGCCGCTATTGATACCTGGGTATTATCTAAACCCGCCGACAAGGCACCAAAAAGGCCTAACAGCAATGAACCTATGGCGCTAATCCGCAATTGGGAGTCCGAAACGCCCCGTTTAGCAAAGTAATTAGACAGAGCTGCACCCGAAAAACTACCCGCAGGTCCGCAAATAAGCAGAGATAAGCCTATATATAGCCCGACTTCACCAATCTCTAGGCCATGCACTCGCATCAGCATTGCAGGTACCCAGGCCAGGAATGAGTAGCTAAACATCATGTGCAAGCCATAACCAAGATTATGTCCAAGATAAGGCTTTAGATTCGCGCGATAGTGACGGAAGAACTCCCTAAAGCTTACGGGAGCTGCTTCTTTAGCGGGCGCGCTGAGAATGGCTGTATTTTCTTGCCCTCCCCTGACAGGTTCGGCAACGAAAAAATAGAACAGTATTGACAGAAAAATACCTGGTGCGGCAAAGATAAAAAACGCTATTTGCCAACTGTATATCTCTCCAAAAAAGGGTAGATCCGTAGGTGGCAGGCCCGAAAGGTAGCCTACCAATTTTCCGCCAAGCAGAAAGGCAAGACCCGTACCCAAATAGATACCGGCACCATAAATAGCAAATGCCAATGAGCGCTTCTTGGCATCAAATAGATCCCCGAGTAGCGAGTAGGTTGCTGGAGACAAGCCTGCTTCGCCAACGCCAACGAATACACGTGCTAAAAAAAGCTGGAAGAAACTACGCGAGATGCCGCTTACTGCGGTGGCCAAACTCCATAAGAAAACTGAAAAAGCAATAATCTTGACACGGCTTTTAGTGTCAACAATTTTGCCAAGAAATAGTCCTGTTATGGTGTAGAACAGAGCAAAAGAAGCCCCGTGTAACAGACTGAACATTGTGTCGCTGATATTTAAATCACGCTGGATTGGCTCAATCATCAACACCAGTATTTGCCGATCTAGAAAAGAGAGGCAGTAGGCTAGCATCAACCAAAAAGCCACCAGATTAGCCGAACTCTGTCCGTCGCTAGCGCCGTACGTAGCTGCAGAATTATTGTCTTTTTTGCTGTTTGGCAACTAGATTTACCCCTTTATTTTTTTTGATTTAACTATTATAAGTGAAGTTAGTCAACTTTTATTTTAGGAGGATGCAAACTAAAGCACAATTAAAACGGCCTATAACCAGAAAATAGTCAGGCAGGCCCGCTCTGCCAGCAGATCAACCAGCGAAGCGAGAAAAAGGTGTTTTTCAGGGTTTAGACTAGGAGCCTAGAGGTTAACTGATGTGTTTTCGTAGGTTATACGGCCTTCGCAGGCACAACATATAAGAGCAGCTTTTAACGCTTTACCGCATGGCTTATGGAGCATCACAGACTGGCCCGAGCCGGCGGCTTTCGCGCTAGCGTCCCATTCCATAAGCTGCATTATCAAGCCAATCAGCTCTTTTCCGGCGTCACTTGCGAGGTACAAAAACCGATCAGGAAGCTCTTGATACAGGCGCAAAACACAGAGGTCAAGAAGCTGCAGCTTGCGAAGGCGCGCAGACAAAACAGCTGGGTGCAATCCTGTCCATTTTTGAATGTCATCGAAACGATTATGCCCCTGAAGAAGAGCATCCATAACTTTCAGGGCCTTCTGATCCCCCAGGAACACTGTGATTTTTGCCATTTTTGCGTTACTAGTGCGAAGATCGGCGTTCGGTTTATTGCTCGTCCTATGATTCAGAGTGCCCCCGTGCTCATGAGCCTGCGTCGCTCCACTAAAGAGAATATCTTGAGATATGATCTCCTCATGGCAGGCCAGGCAGGCGGTTTTGCAATGCAAAGGCGCCCCACATTCATGAACCCAAGGAGAGACAAAGGCGCCAGGACGTAGATCCCACCGCAGCTGCCACTCTCTGGCTACAATGAGAATTGGAAACAACCCCTTACCCGCCTCAGTAAGCTTATACGCTCCTTCAGCACGCTTTGGCAGCGCACTTTTTACCACACAACCTGCAGCAACAAGCTTTGCGAGCCGATTACTCAGAGTGGACGGGGGTATTGAAATCACAGCGCTGAAATCGGACCAAACGGATGCCCCGTACATTAGCTCCCGAACTATAAGTAAGGTCCAGTAATCTCCCATGATTTCAAAAGCGCTAATATTTTTTTGTGTCGAAACCATTTTTTTCATCCCTACATATGGTTGTTATTGACTGGTATTATTAATGAAGTTACTTTACCATAGCCCTAAGACGTTTGAACCACAAGCAGCGTCCTCAGCATTCTAACATTTAATGAGAGCTCTCCTTATGCATAGTGTAACAACCCACAACACACTTACCTTAAAAATGACCGAAGAGGGAAACGACTATCTGCACGATAGTTATCATGGTCCTGTCGACAAGGAAATAACGGCAATCGACCTTAAGGTAGTAGGGCAAATTCCACCGGATCTTGATGGGGTTTATATTCGTAACTCCCACAACCCTGTTGAACATTCAATCAGCGGTCGCTATCACTGGTTTGATGGAGATGGCATGGTCCATGGGGTGGCTTTTAAGCAGGGCCAGGCTGACTATAGAAACCGTATGGTGATGACTGAGGGTTATTTAAAGGAACAGGAAGCGGGCGAAGGCTTGTATCCTGGCTTGCGCGATGGGTTTCAAGCTGAAGATGGCCTAAAAAATAATTCCGGTACAGATGTCCTTCTTCATAATGGCGAATTCAAAACCATGTTTTCTCGTTGTGGTAAGCCTTACAGGCTGGATCCTGTCGACTTTCACACAATTGGCGCAGAGGACTTCAGTGGCGATTGGGTCAAGGGAGTTTCTGCCCATTCAAAAGTTGACGAGCGTACCGGAGAATTTTTGTTCTTCAATTACAGCTTTCAGGAAGAACCCTATATGCAGTACGGGGTTGTCGACAAAAATAATAAACTGATTTGCGCTACTGACATTGCGCTTCCCGGCCCTCGCCTACCCCACGACTGCTGGATCACCGAAAACCACACCATAGTCCATGACTTGCCACTATTTTGGGATCCTCAACTACTGCTACAAAAAAAGAAGAAGCTGCTATTTGATCAGACTAAGGCGTCACGATTCGGTGTTATACCGCGCTACGGCAAAGGCGCTGACGTGGTATGGTTTGAATGTGAGCCAACGTACATCTTACATACTGTGAATGCTTATGAAGAAGACGACTGTATCATTGCCTATGCCTACAAACAGCTCAACCCCTTACCCACGGTTCCAGCAGGCACGTCAAGAGTAAAGATACAAAACTATTTTCTTTCCTACCATATCACCCAGCCGCGCCTAACCGAATATAGATTCAACTTGAAGACTGGAGAGGCTAGCGAGCGCATTATTGACGACAGCTGCGCAGAGTCTCCCGGAATCAACTCTGCATACTTGGGTATAAAGAACCGCTACTCCTACAACTCATTAGTCCCTGAAATCCCTTTCTTCTTGCACAACGGTATTCAAAAGTTTGATTACCAAGAAATGCGGGAAACCGATAGATATATGCTGCCTGAGGGTAAATTTATGCAGCAGCCTGTGTTTGCGCCAAGGGCTGACTCAAAAGACGAAGACGATGGCTATTTAGTCGCCTACGTTGGCGACAAAAAGGAAACTGAAGTTTACATCTGGAATGCCAAAAAAGTCTCGGAAGGCCCGATAGCCCGAGTGCAACTGCCTCAGTGGGTGCCCTTTGGATCACATGCATACTGGGGCCGCGGCAGCGATATCCGCGAAGCTCAAGAACGCAATCAGCGTAATAAGACTGCGCCTTAACTTTTCATAGGAGTGTCAACAATGGGTGTTTTTGTACTCGAAGCTATTCGTATTCCGCGCGGCAAAGGAAGCCCTAAAGGCGCGCTACATCAGGTTAAACCAGTTGATTTATTGAAAACTCTGTTCGATGAGATGAGAAATAGAACGGCTATTGATCCATCCAAAGTCGACGAGGTTATCTTAGGTTGCGTCGGGCAATTGAATGATCAGGGCGGCAACATAGCACACACCGCCGCGCTCTACGCCGGCTGGGAAACGCGAGGTTCAGGGACGACAGTCAACAGTTTTTGTACTTCCAGTGTTACCGCCTGCTCTATGGCTGCAGCCAAACTGCTTTCAGGCCAAGGTGAGCTCTATGTGGTTGGCGGAGTAGAATCCATGTCTAGAGTCCCTATTCTGTCGGACCGAGGCCCTCTATTCACCGATCCGGATGTCTCATCTAAGGTGCCCTTTATCCCCAACGGTGTGACAGCAGATTTTATCGCCGGTCAGCAAGGATACTCACGAGAAGAGCTGGATGCCTATGCTGCGGCATCCCACAACAAAGCGGCACTGGCTACAGAAAAAGGTTACTTCAAGCGCTCTCTAGTTCCCGTCAAGAATGAACTTGGGGACGTATTGTTAAGTGACGATGAATTAATTCGCCCAGGCTCATCAATTGAAAGTATGGCTAGACTCAACCCTTCTTTTGAGGCTTTAGGTGCGCAAGGGTCTGACGAACTACTCTGTAAAAGCTTCCCAGAGGTTGACCATATCCCTCACCACCACCACCCAGGGAACTCTCCGGGGATGGTCGACGGCGCATCACTGGCGCTACTTGCTACTGGTGAAATGGCAGCTAGTTTGGGCCTGCCAGTACGAGCGGAAATTATTGGCTTCTCTTCTAAGAGCGCTGCCGCAATTGAAGGATTGACGGGAGGCTATGCCGCAGCCAAAGACGTGCTTGAACGCACGGGGATAGCTGGGGAAGATATAGACTTGTGGGAATTCAATGAGGGATTTGCGGCAACGGCGATGAATTTTGCTAAGCAACTTGATGTGCCTTTGGACCGTTACAACGTCAATGGCGGCGGCATCGCCATGGGCCATGCAATGGGCGCAACAGGCGTTAATATTCTAGGCATGATGATCGATGAATTGGAGCGCCGAAAAAAGCATACTGGACTCATCGCTATATCCGGCGCCGCTGGTGCTGGCGCCGCCATGGTCGTTAGAATTCATTAACCGTCACAATTCAGGAGTAGCGACTTTGAACCGTTCAAAGATCCAGTATACAAGTCTACTGATAACAATCATCCTTAGTGTTGGCTGTGGTAGCTCTACTCCTGAACCGGCGTCGGTGCCGACAGAAAGTCTTAAGGCTGACATCGCTTTTTTTGGCAGCAACATTATTACCCTTAGTGACCAAGCCGGGCCCACTGATTTTGTCGCCGTGAAAGATGGGGCGATCGTCTTTGTTGGTGAAAAACGTCACTGGACTGGAGAAGCAGACGAACTCGTTGATCTAGGTGAGTCTGCACTGCTACCGGGTTTTATTGATGCACACGGCCATGCGGCATTTCATGCTCGTGTCTCAGGGATGGCTAATGTCGCGTCGCCACCTGTTGGGCCTGCAGAAGATATGGCTGGACTGATCGCTGACTTAAAGCGCTATGCGACCTCGAAAGCATTGGTCGCGGGAGAGTGGATTGTCGGTATGGGTTACGATGATTCCCTGCTTGCCGAGAAGCGCCACCCGACGCGGCTAGATTTGGATCAGGTCTCAACAGACCACCCGATATTGTTGATCCATGTTTCTGGACACCTGTCGGCCGTCAACTCTAAGGCACTAGAAATTGCCGGCATTAATGAGGCAACCGAAAATCCCACCGGTGGCGTGATTCGTCGCACCGGCGACAGCCAAGTCCCCAATGGTGTACTGGAAGAAAATGCCGGTTTTGCCATGCAGCGGTTCCTGAAAAGGAATCAAGACCAGTTCCAACAGATGCACGATGGACTTCTTGATTACGCCAGCTATGGCATTACCACTGCCCAGGATGGCGCCGCCTCAATAGACCTAATCAACCTGTTTAGGTCAGCCGCTAAGCACAATCCTTTCCCCATCGATGTGGTTGCTTATCAAAGGGTAGATCCAAGCTATCTCGGTGAAGACAGTCCAACAATCGAATCACTGGGTCCCTACGAAAATGGGTTTCGCGTGGGTGGCATCAAGATGGTTCTAGATGGCTCACCTCAGGGTAAGACAGCGTTTCTCACTGAACCCTATAAAGTGCCACCAGAAGGACAGTCCGCTGACTACCTGGGTTATCCCATTATGTCCGCAGCAACAGTCGATGCACTCTTTGACAAGTTCATCAATCAAGGCGTGCCGATCCTCGCTCATGCGAATGGTGACGCAGCAGCAGACCTATTTATTCAAGCTTTGTCTGCCAGCATTAAAGGCGAGAATCCACCTGATCATAGAACCGTCATGATTCACGCTCAGACCGCCAGGGAAGATCAGCTGGATCGCATGGCAACCCTCAATGTGATTCCGTCGTATTTTTCGACACACACGTTTTTTTGGGGTGACTGGCATAGAGATTCTGTCTTCGGAGTGGAGCGAGCCAGCAGAATTAGTCCGACCGCCAGCAGCCTCGAAAAAGGTATTACCTTCACGGTGCACAACGACGCACCGGTTGTCCCCCCGGATATGATCCGCTTGTTATGGGCAACAACAAACCGCGTCACTCGTAGTGGCCGCGTGTTAGGCGAAGGTCAAAAAATCTCAACCCTTGATGCCCTTAAAGCGATCACGATTAATACAGCCTATCAATACTTCGAAGAAGACAAAAAAGGCAGCATAGATGTAGGCAAACAAGCGGATCTGGTTGTTCTTTCAAAGAACCCGCTGTCTATCCCCAGCATTGAACTCTTAGATATTAAGGTGGAACGGACCATCGCACGAGGTAACACGATATTCAAACGAAGCAACTAAGTTCACACAAGATAAGCGTCAATCTAAAAAGGAATAAAAACAATGACTAAAGATCCGCAATCCTGTCCTTTTTCAAGTGGCAAATTAGGCGAGCGTTTTCGCCCCTATGAACAAGAGGGAATGTTCGAGTTCCTGAAAGAAGCTCGGGAGAGTGAGCCGGTTTTTTACAATGAAGAGCTGAGCTGCTGGGTTGTTACCAAAAAAAATGATATCCAGGCTATCTTCCGAGACCCGGACCGCTTTTCTGCCAGTAATTCGCAATCCCCGATTAACGCATTTTCATCAGAAGTTCAGCAAATCATGGTTGATGGTAACTATACCCGTGAGCCAACCCAGGCAAATACGGACCGACCCAAGCATACTCGGATTCGCAATATCTCCGGGCAGTTTCTGAACCAAAAGCGCTTTGCCCAGTATGAGTCGCAAGTCCGTGAACTTACTCGACAGCAGATCGCGACTCTGGAGGGAAAGAACGCCGTCGATTTGGTCGAGGCTGTGACTTACGAGCTTCCGGCAAAAGTGTTGTTTCTGTTAGTTGGTGTGCCACAGGAAGAATCTTACCGGGTCAAAAAGTGGTCAGATAACACCTTTAATATGACCTGGGGAAAGCCCACAGAAGAGGATTCGATTGATGGTGCCCGTGGGTTAGTGGAGTATTTTGATTTCTGTAAAAGTGTCGCCAACTCGCGTTTAAAGACAGGTTTAGAAAATGGCTTCGATGGCGATGACTATGTCAGTCATCTGTTGCGCACGCGCAATGGGGATGATGAAGTATTAAGTATTAATGAGGTGGCTAGCCTTATTCACGGTGTGCTTGCCGCCGGTCATGAGACCACCTCAAATGGCTCTGCGAGCTTGCTCTGGGCGCTGCTCAGCGACCGCGAACAGTGGCAAAAGCTAGTGAAAAACCCTGCACTTATTCCCAATGCCGTCGAGGAAGGGTTGCGCTATATGACCCCGTTCATCACCTGGCGTCGCTTGACTCTTACCGATGTTGAAATCGGTGGCGTCGCCATTCCCAAAGGGTCTGCCATTCTGATGTCACTGGTATCTGCGAATCATGATGAAGACTCCTTTGAGTGCCCGATGAAGTTTGATGTTGAGCGCAAGAATGCCCGACAGCATCTGGCCTTTGGCAACGGCATTCATTTTTGTATGGGCGCGCCACTGGCTCGCATGGAAATGAAAATTCTGCTAGAAGAGTTGACTCAGCGTTATCCGAACATGCGATTAGACGAGGAAGATACAATCCAGTGGCCGCTCAACATGGGCTTTCGAGGCCCTGTAAAACTGAAAGTAGACTTAGGAGAATAAATAATGATCAACGTTTGTTGGGTGTATCCAGACGGTACTGAGCACAACGCCTCTGTAGAAGAAGGTGTCAATCTGATGGAAGCGGCGGTTGCCAATGACATCGAATCCATTTACGGCGAATGTGGTGGCTCCATGGCCTGTGCAACCTGCCATGTTGAAGTTGACGAGACTAGCGGCGTCGCGGCGGGCCAACCCTTCGCCATGGAAAATGAGATGCTCGATATGGTCGAGTCCGGGCGGACACCAACCAGTCGTTTAAGCTGTCAGCTCGTTGCCTCCCAGGAGCTCGACGGTATCCGCATGAAAGTCACGTGGTAGCTGGTGGCAGACCCTCTGATAACAGGTGTAGCGGATGAGACGGTTGAAAGCATAATGAAAGAGGATGGGGAAGCTAATCATAAGGCTGTTGATGAGTTTGATGTTGTGATCGTCGGAGCAGGCCATGCTGGTGCGACGTTGGCAAATGCTCTTGTACGGAAAAAATTTACCGGCAGCGTCCTGTTGGTCAGCGATGAAATATTTCAACCCTATCATCGACCTCCCCTCTCCAAGGAATACCTGAATACCGACAATATCAAGTCCAGACCGTTACTGACCGGAGGCGTCCTATCAAGTCCGAATGTCACTTTTATGCCAGGTTGCCGTATATCGGCGGGCGACCTACAAGAAGGTACCGTAACACTAACAAACGGAGCAGAGCTGGGCTTTAAAAAGCTTGTACTCGCGACCGGTGCGTCGCCGCGGAAGCTAACCATTGAGGGCGCTGATCTTGAAGGAATTCTCAGCCTAAAGACCTTGGTGGATGCAGAAAAAATTCGTGACTCACTGTTGCAAACAAAAGATCTGGTACTCGTCGGTGGCGGGTTTATCAACCTCGAACTGGCCTGCAGTCTGGCCGGAGCCGGACGCAATATCACCGTTCTGGAACAGACTCCGCGACTTCTTCAACGCGCCGTTTCACCGGTCATGTCAGAATTTCTGAAGACCCAAGCTGAGAAGCTCGGTGTACGTATTTTACTCAATGAAGAAGTATCCCGCTTTGAAGGTGATGACAACCGTATCAGTCATGTTCTCACGGCTGCAGGGGAACGCTTTAAAGCCGGGTTAGCGGTAGTCGCTATAGGTTCAGTGCCTGATCCCAAACTCGCACAGGATCTTGGGCTGGAGAGCAGCAACGGCATCATCGTGAACGGGCAGCTGCAAGCCGCAACAAATGTTTACGCCGTTGGTGATTGTGCGTTTTTCCCTGACCCAACAACCGGTCATTCCTTGCGATTGGAATCTGTACAGAATGCAACCGATCAGGCCAGCTATGTTGCTGAAGAGTTGGTAGGCTCAGGCCAGGAGGTTTATCACGGAGTGTCCTGGTTCTGGTCAGTGCAGGGTGACAACCGCCTGCAGATCGCCGGTCTCGCCAAGCCGGGCTCGAAACTGGTGGTCAGCGGTAATCCCGCTGATGGCAACTTTGCTGTTTATCACTACCTGGATAAGCTCCTGTGCGCGGTTGAAACCATAAACCGGCCGGGAGAGCACATGCTGGCTAGAAAAATGCTCAAAGACAATTTTTCACCTACTGAAGCCCAGGTAACGCAGGGTGTCGATGAGATTAAAGCAGCCCTTGCATCCTGGGAAGCAAACACAACAACACTATAGAACCACACACTAAATTAAGGCAAAAATCATGGCTGTCCAATATCTTAAACGCGGAAAACCAAACTCAGAACGTGCAGAAGATGATGCCAAGACCAAGGCGGTTGTGGAGGCAACCCTGAAAGATATTAGATTACGTGGCGACGCCGCGGTGCGTGAACTATCGGCGAAATTCGATAATTATACGCCACCCTCTTTTAAGCTTTCGGAGCAAGAGATTTCTGACTTGATAGCATCGCTGTCGGAGCGTGAGTTGGCCGACATCAAATTTGCCCAAGCGCAGGTTCGGAACTTTGCCCAAGCACAGCGTAACAGCATGCTAGATATTGAAATAGAAACCCTGCCGGGCGTTATCTTGGGTCACAAAAATATCCCAGTACAATCCGTTGGTTGCTATGTTCCCGGAGGCAAGTTTCCGATGGTTGCATCCGCCCATATGTCTGTAGCTACAGCCACGGTGGCTGGGGTGCCGAGGATCCTAGCCTGCACGCCGCCGTTTAAGGGCAAACCCAATGCGGCGGTTATTGCTGCCATGCATCTTGGTGGTGCACACGAGATCTACGTTATGGGCGGTATTCAGGCCGTTGGCGCAATGGCCATTGGGACTGAAACGATTAAGCCCGTTCATATGCTTGTTGGCCCGGGCAACGCATTCGTCGCTGAGGCCAAACGGCAACTGTTTGGTCGTGTTGGAATTGATTTGTTCGCCGGCCCTACTGAGACAATGGTGATAGCCGATGATACCGTCGACGGCGAGCTCTGCGCCACAGACTTGTTGGGACAGGCGGAACACGGTTACAACAGCCCCGCGGTATTGCTGACCATCTCGCGTAAACTTGCCGATGATACGTTGCGCGAAATTGATCGCTTGCTGAAGATTTTACCCACGGCAGACACCGCATTTGTCAGCTGGGCTGATTATGGCGAAGTGATCTTATGTGATACCTATGAGGAGATGTTGACTGTTGCGGACGATATGGCATCTGAACACGTCCAAGTCATGACCGCCCGTGATGATTGGTTCCTTGAACACATGACCTGTTATGGCGCGCTTTTTCTTGGTCCACGGACTAACGTTTCCAACGGCGACAAGGTGATTGGAACAAACCACACATTGCCCACCAAAAAAGCCGGACGTTATACAGGAGGCTTATGGGTGGGTAAGTTTTTGAAGACCCATTCCTACCAAAAAATCATGACCGACGAGGCCGCAACCTTAGTTGGAGAATACGGTAGCCGTTTATGCCTGCTCGAAGGATTTGTCGGTCATGCAGAGCAATGCAACATACGTGTGCGTCGCTACGGCGGAATCGATGTGCCATACGGAACAGGCGCGCCTTATCGCGCTGTTACTGAATAGATGAAGCTTGTAATAAAAAACCGTGCAACGATCGCAACCGCCTTTGGTCGCTTGCGGTCGTTTAACAAAGTCGGGAAGAGATTCCCCGCGCATTTTTGTGTTGGAGCTGCATTATGATGTTGCCCTCTACCCCATCTTTCTCCCTACAGGGCAAGCGTGCCTTAGTGACCGGCGCATCCTCTGGGATCGGTCAAGCCTGTGCCGTGGCTATGGCAGAGGCAGGTGCATCGGTTGTCTGTGCTGCGCGCAGTCCAGACCGTTTGAATCAAACCGTTGATGCAATAACAGCAAAGGGATTAGACGCACAGGCATTAACCCTAGATCAAACGGATCTTGGTGCATTGAAAACTGCGCTGCAGCAACCATTTGATATCATCATAAATTCCGCAGGGATGGCGCGGCAAAAGCCGGCTCTTGAAACCTCAGCCGAGGACTTTGACAGTGTCATGGACGTTAATCTGCGGTCAGCCT
>Ga0180120_10001164_pt1 | contig 13442 bp, 13 predicted proteins | sample CPBDNA_3_FD_129677 | JGI IMG/M metagenome (GOLD analysis project Ga0180120, IMG submission 129677) | Freshwater to marine salinity gradient microbial communities from Chesapeake Bay, USA - CPBay_Spr_31_0.2_DNA (version 2) (version 2) | ecosystem: Environmental > Aquatic > Marine > Coastal ... | reverse complement strand
CAGGCGCATTATTATCACCTTCTACAGGCCTTGTTGATAGCCACGGCTTGATGCTCGCCTATCAAGGTGATGCCGAGGAGCATGGCGCAATGGTCGCCTTCAATGCGCCGGTCGAAAGCGGCAAAGTAACAAAAGACGGGATCATTCTTCGTGTCGGTGGCGATTCACCAATGGAAATAATCTGTGATCATCTCGTCAATGCGACCGGTTTATATGCCCAACCTATTTCAAGATCTATTACCGGTATTCCAGCAGATACGATTCCAGGACAGTTTTTTGCTCGGGGTGTCTATTTTACACTGGGCGGCGGCAAGCCTCCGTTTACGCGTCTGATCTATCCAATGCCCGACCCTCTTGGTGGGTTAGGTGTGCATGTCACAATTGATTTGGGTGGGCAGGTTAAATTTGGCCCTGATGTTGAATGGATTGATAGTGTCGATTACACGGTCGATCCTAACCGCGGAGAAAAGTTCTACGAATCCATTCGCAAGTACTGGCCATCCCTACCCGATGGTGCATTACAACCAGGCTACGCGGGCGTGCGCCCCAAGATCCATCCAAAGGGCTCACATGCTACTGACTTCATGATTCAAGGTCAGGATAAGCACGGGGTTAAAGGTCTGGTTAACCTATACGGCATAGAATCCCCTGGCCTGACATCCTCATTAGCAATTGCTGAAGATGTCGCACAAATGCTGCCTGTCTGATATAATCTGACGGCAAAAGATCGGAAAGATTATGCCGCCAATTTACATATCAGAATTACTGAAGCGCCGTACCTTGCAGGCTGTTATGGGCGTTCTGACTTTGAGCGCAGTTCTCATATTGCCTCAACACCTGAATGCACAGCAGCCAACGACTGCGGCTCCATCGGGTATTGGCAAAGCCCTCATCGATCACCGAGAAGAAATGCGGAGTTTTATTCAGCGTATTGCTGATTATGCGCGTGCACAAAAACGAGAGTTCGCAATTGTTGCGCGCGACGCTGGCGAATTGATTATCAAACGTGACGTTCAAGATGAAAAAGTCATCTCACCAGCTCGCACCTTTATTCGTTCAATAGATGGCGTCATGTTTGATGGTGTATTCGCTGGATATCAAATGATTGGCAAGGCACCGCCAGCTGAGACTCAAGCTGCAATCCTAGAACGAATTGAGCGCGCCAAACAATCAGGACTAAATGTTCTGTCGATGGAATACGCGACAGCAACTCAAGCTATCGATAACGTATATAAATTCGCGATGGATAAAGGTATCGTCGCATCTGTTGCACACCGTGCGACGCCAGATCTCACAGAGATCCCGCCATACCCAAAGCGACCAAATGCAGAAAATCCTAATAACATTCTTGCACTAAAAGACGTGAAGAATTTTATTTACCTGAGCGATCCAGCAGCCTTTGGTCGCCAAGATCAGTTTGCTTTAGAAGTTCATGATAACAATTTTGACATGGTCATCGTTGATCCATTTTCAGGACGAGCCCCTTTAACCAAAACTGCAGTTGAAACACTGAAGTACAAAAAGCTTGGTGCTCGAAGATTAGTCTTTGCGCGCATGGATATTGCAACTGCGGCGAGCTATCGTTATTATTGGCAATCGACTTGGGCTGAGGGAAATCCAAAATGGATTGCTGCTCCATATCCAGGCGACCCTGATCAATATTTCGTCGAATATTGGGACCTTGGATGGCAAGATGTCATCTTTGGGAATCCGCAATCATTTTTGTTTGGATTGATTGCACAAGGATACGACGGTGTTTTGCTGGAGGGTATGCGGAATTACCTCGTCTTCGAAGGTAATATAGAGATCAATAAAGAGTTCGCACCCCTTGGCAATCCTGCCAAGTAACCTATCCTCTCGCTATCTATATGATATGCTCACAATGACTTCTTAGGGGTTTGCGTATGCGTGTTCTTAAAGAATTGAATGAATACCAAGCTGTTAGAGATGCGTACCAATGGGACATTCCTGCACGCGTTAATATGGCGTACCAGGTGTGCGACCGACATGCTGAGATAATACCAGATAAAATCGGCCTCATTGTTGCGCATCCAGATGGGACACAGCGCGATTACAATTGGGCTGAGCTTGCGGGTCTTTCAAATAAGATGGCAAATTTTCTGAAATCGCATGGCATTAATCGCGGCGAGCGTATCGGTATCTTATTGTCTCAATGCGTTGAAGCCGCAATAAGCCACGTCGCTGCCTGGAAAATAGGCGCTGTCTCAATCCCCCTATTCTCTCTATTTGGTGAAGAAGCATTATCATTCAGACTCAATGACAGTGGTGCCAAGGTCATCATCACTGAAAGTATTCATTTAACCAAAATTGAAGCCATTCGAGATCAACTCCCAGAATTAAAATTGATCGTTGTGATTGATGGCGAGGGGAGTGATGGAACGGTTGATCTTTGGCGTGGGCTTGAGCAAGCATCGGATCACTTTGAAATCCTGGATACTGCCGCCACAGACCCCGCATATATCGTTTACACATCCGGGACGACCGGAAACCCGAAAGGTGCCCTACAAGGTCATCGCTCGTTATTAGGGCATATGCCTGCCGTTGAGTTCTTTCATGACTTCTTACCTCAGACAGATGACCTGATGTGGACGCCGGCCGACTGGGCATGGATTGGCGGCCTGATGAACTGCTTGATGGGCGCATGGTTCCACGGCGTGCCTGTATTGGCTCACCGTGCACCGAAGTATGACCCTAAACATGCTCTCGAGTTGATGGCTAAATACAAAGTCCGAAATACGTTTATGCCTCCAACTGCGCTTAAATTGATGTGGGCGATCCCAGACATTCCATCATACGGGGTCAATCTTCGTACAATTGCCTGTGCTGGAGAACCAATGGGGGCCGAGCTTCTCGATTGGGGACGCAAATCATTTGGCGTCACGCTCAACGAGTTTTATGGCCAAACCGAATGCAATCTGGTTGTCGCAAACTGTCAAAAGATTATGCCCATTAAGCCAGGCTCGATGGGGCGTCCCATTCCGGGACATTATGTCGCCGTTATTAATCAGGACGGCCATGAAGTACCAGCCAATACAGTTGGTCAAATCGCCGTACGCGCTCCTGATCCGGTCATAATGCTGGAATATTGGAACAATCCACAGGCGACAACAGATAAATATATCGGTGAATGGCTTTTAACGGGCGACCAGGGCCAAATTGATGAAGATGGATACTTCTGGTTCGTTGGCCGCGATGACGATGTTATCACCTCGTCCGGTTATCGTATTGGGCCAGGAGAAATTGAGGACTGCCTGACAAAGCACCCTGCCGTATCGCTTGCAGCAGCAATTGGCGTACCAGACAAACTTCGTACTGAAATCATCAAAGTCTTTATCAAGTTAATGCCGGGCGAAAATGGCACAAAAGAATTAGAAGATGATATACGAACATTTGTGCGGACACGATTAAGTCCACATGAATATCCTCGCGTTATTGAATTCATTGAAGATCTGCCACTCACGTCAACAGGCAAGATCATGCGGAAAGATCTGCGTGATCAAGAAGCAGCGAAAACACCTAAAGACTAAAACGTTATTTTCAGTTCACCCCGAACGCAATTAAGCGAGTGCGAGTGGTTTCACTGAAGAAATAACAAATCCGTCATCAGATGGGAATCTTTTCTGAACAACCTTACGGGCTTCATCTGCTGTTTCAGCAAGTACATCACGCACTTGCTCATCAGCCCAATGGTCATCAAAAAAATCATGGCTCATATTTTCTTTAACAAGAGAGCGCACTTCCTTGTTGAAGATGGATACCTCGAATACGTGGTCCCCATTATGTGGCGTACGTTCCATGTACGAACCCCTTTAAACTGCTACCAATTTCAACGTCTATGCTCCTATCTTCGCGCAAAAATCATTAATATGATCTTTATGTGTCAATGTTGTTAAACCTCTATTTTCCTGTCAATGGTTTCCGTCCTTATATCTACACAAAAACTCTGATAAATCCCATAACGTGACATTCAAGCAACATCAGATACCTTGATCATATGTTGAAATAATCTAAACCTGATACTCAGTAACATTTTGGAGAATTTAAGTGCCGCAAGTTGACTATTATTTCACACTGGTTTCGCCGTGGACATTTTTGGGTGATGAAGCCTTCCGCAAAATTGTAGCGGACAATAGCGCCTCGATTCGACACGTGCCTGTGAACCTTGGGGCAGTTTTTAACGTGACGGGCGGCCTGCCTTTGGTAAAAAGATCCGACGCGCGAAAAGCACTTCGCATGCAAGAATTAAAAAGGTGGCGTAAGTATCGCGGCATAGATATCAACCTGGAACCCAAGTTCTTCCCTGCCTCAGACAAGCTTGCAGCGGGCATGATGATTGGTGCGCAGAATGACGGCGTAGACGTTGGAGAGTTTGGTCACGCTATTATGCGTGCCGTATGGATTGAAGAACGTAATATCGCAAATACGGATACTGCTATTGATATCGCCAATTCATGTGGGCTAAACGGTCAGGCCTTAGCTGATGCTGCTCACAGCCCCAAGATTGAGCAGCAGTGGCAAGCCAACACAGATGAAGCAATCTCACTTAATGTCATGGGCGCACCGTTCTACATCATTGGTGAACACACTTTATGGGGTCAAGACCGTTTGATGTTTGTTGAAGAGATATTGGCAGCAGGCGGTTAAGTTGCCGTAGGCGGTAAACTAACAGTTCGGGCGATTTCGTCGCTTTTAAAACCAACAGCGCGAGGCTGTAAGACGCCCAACATTGCCGTCACGCCAAACAATTCTTCGACAACACCTTCGAAACGTAACCAGTGCAGAATATTTACTGATGTCAGGTCGATGACGACGACACCACATCGTGCATCTGAAACAACAGCAGTCAGGTTTTCGGTCAACTTGAGATCGCCGAAACTATGCCCTTCCCGCGCCTTGGAGATACACGCCACAGCAAAGTTTCCAATTATTGTCATGCCGCGCAGAAAGCTAGGGCATATATCAATCCCACTTAAGGTGCTTGTGACACTGACTTCACCGCTTTGGTCCGATGACATCAAAAGTCTGACGGTATTATCAGCATGGACACCGAATAGGTATCGTTTGCGATCCTGCGTCCTTAGAGATCGTGACCTCACCGACAATCTGCCCACGCTCGTTCGCAATCGCGATGGTCATCTGACCAATACCGTTTACAGAACCACCACCCGCCGTACCACGAATACCAATGGTCGCTGTTGGTGTCTCGATAACAATGGCGTCTACGCCGGTTTTGGCAATCTGACCGGATACAAACGTAAATACACCCTGCAGCAATAAAATCGCGGCTTCACCTTCTTGAGCGCCCGGATCATAGATCATTTCGTCCAGGACCATACGACCATCTTCACCAAGCGTGAACGCACTCTCGTCCGCAAAGACAATACCGACCGCACCGCCCTCACCTGTTTCGATCACATCGCCTTGGAAAACAGCATCGCCCGCACGGAGAGTTACTTTAGAATCATCAGCACGCGTAACTTCGACGCTACCTTCAATGGTTTCAACGGTACCAATCGGTTCGACTTGAGCAGCCCCCTGGGATTGAGCTATTTGCAAATCGGTACGAGGACCCGCAAGAATAGTAGCCGTATCACCTTTTAGATCAATACCGTCTGGGGTCCGGATGTCTGGCGCGTCTGGCTGATTAAAGTAATCACGAATGACAACGTTTTCACCGTCAGGACTTTTGATGACAAGGTCAGGACCGGCACGATCAAAATCCGCACGTAAAAACCACGGTTCGATCAGAACAATATCTTGTCCTGGTTCCGCGGTGAGTACGAGTTGTTCGTCGCTATTCGAATTACTGGATAGAGACCCTTACCGGAGTCGGGTGTAATTACATTCATTCTTGAGCCCCCCAAAGGCTCTGCATTCATCCGTAAACGTCACAGGCTGAATGCCAAAAAAGTTTCTTAAAATACGACAGATTCTTTGCCGCATTTATTGTTTATGGCGACCCCGGTCAATTCATACTGTGATAGCCATCACTTTGGTTAAAATTTTAATTAAAATCCGTGAGTTACCAGACTTTTGGATTAGGTTTGAGTTTACGGTATACGCCCCTATCATGACCAAACAAAAACACGCAGAAATCGTTCTTTATTGAGGTAATTCAAACTGTTCTCACAGTCTAACACGTCAATCTTATCTGCACCTGACACCAATACTGATATTGAATGGGTGTTTGGCTATGGATCGTTAATGTGGCGGCCAGGTTTTAAATTCCTCCAACAAAGTACAGCCCGCCTGAATGGTTACCATCGTGCCCCTTGTATTTTCTCCCATCATCACCGTGGCACGTCAGCGATACCGGGCCTTGTCCTTGGCTTAGATAGTGGTGGGTTTTGCGATGGCATTGCATTTAGAATTGATATTAAAAACCATACAGAAGTCATTGAATATCTTCACGAAAGAGAACTTATAGGCTATGCATACAAACCTATAATTCTGAATATCAATATTAATTGCTTAACAGTGCCCGCCTACACGTTTGTCGCAGATCCTGAGCATGGTCAATATGCAGGAGATCTTGGCCTCATTCAGTCCGCAGAAGTGATTATGAAGGCGCAAGGCGTCAGTGGGCTTAACCGGGATTATCTTATGAGCACCGTTCAAAAGCTCGAAAGCGAAGGATTCGCGGAACCGGAACTGCTTAAACTCCGCCAGCGAGTACGTAAACTCACCGGTTCAATCGATCAGGGTGGTGGTATTTAATTATTCGCTAAATTCATGCTTTGCAGATGTCACCCAACACGAAAAATACTAGATTTAGATTCTTAAGCGGTAACGTTCATAATCCGTTAACCAAACCTCAATAGGATAACATCATGGCAGATGAACGAGAATTTGGCGTAAAAAGCGATGGCTCCCGGAGCGAGATGGAAGCTGTCCTCGATGTTAAGCTTGAGGTTTCCGCAGTCCTCGGGACTGCAGAGATGCCTATTAGCCAAATTCTAAAGCTTGGTCGTGGTGCTGTTGTTGAACTCGAACGTTCCGTTGAGGATGACATCGAACTCCATGCCAACAATCAACTCATTGCCAAAGGTGAAGTCATCGTTGTCGATGGTCGACTTGGTGTCACTGTGACTGACGTGATAAAAAGACCTTCCGGCCACGAGGTGTAATATGAATTTATCTCCTGAAGTATACCGTACAGCAACGCTGATGATTGCCGAATATGGCGAGCTTGCCCCTGCAGGCGCATTCATCAAGGCAGATCAATTGAGTGATGCTGGAGACGAAAAAGGTCGCGATGTCTGGCTTCGAGTAGCAAAAGCTGTCGAAGAGTTACTTTCAGACGAACGTCCAAACGACAGTGTTGTCCATTAACAAGACACCCGCCTTAATCTTTATAATTTTTCACGACACTGAAACGTAGAGACAACAGTTCCAAAAATGAACTCATTGGAAATTGCGCTTCGCTGAACTTGCACTGCGGATTTGTTGTATTTTGAACAATGCTCGTCTGCGCGTGATTGAATAAGCAAATTATTCTTTGATGAGTGCTCGATGGAAATACCCTCTTCAGTCTCAACGACAGTGCTACACCCTGCCAAAGCAAGTAGTGAAAAAAGGATTACAGTTAGGCACTTGGTTTTTCCCATGCCTACGGACTATCATAGAGCTGTGACGATACGCAAACAGGTATTCACGGCGCTCGCTGCTAAAGAACAAGATATGAATCTCATCGGTACATTCCCAAACCTCACAGATGATGAGCGCCAATGGCTGGTATCTAACGGCCAAACGACATCCTACAAGACAGGAGAAGCCTTCATTTCTAGGGGTCAAGTTGTCACGTCGTTACTGCTTATAAAATCCGGCAATTTGCGAGTCACAAGAACGTATCTGGATGAAATGTCAGCTGAATTTGCAGGCCCTTTGGGTCCTGGTGAAGTCATTGGCGAAATGTCGCTGATGGATAAAAAAGGTGCGAGTGCTAATCTGATTGCTGACGGTCATACTGAAATCCACGTGATTCCAGGCGATGTCCTTAAGAACAAACTTAATACGGACACTGAATTTAAAGCGCGCTTCTTTGAAAGTCTTTTCCTGGACCTGATACGGAAACTTCGCTCAACAAACCAGCGTTTCCTCCCCGTCCCTCCCTGAAAAACAGTAACGTGTGTTTAGATGATCTGCTGATGCCCGAGACTTAAAACCCCTGGCGAATGTCCGCCATTAGAAAATCCGCACATCGGTTTGGGCCCGCAGCATCCCTCGATGGAAACTTTTGATGCCAGGCACCCATTTTATTATCGAGTTTGCACAAGATACCGCCGATAGCACCGTGATTATCTTCAACCATTTTTTTTAAAATCTGCAAACTTGTCTGCGCTCATGTCGTTCCACATTTCATTGGTGCTTTGTGTAAATAACTGGAAACGCCCTCGCAGAACTTCCTGCATTTTCTCAACCCGAGATGTCATGCGCTTCGCCGTCGCAACAACATCCGCATTTGTTTTGAGCTGTTGATGCTTTGTGATGATGTCCATAGCCATAATGAAGTTTTCAATCTTCGGTTCAAGCTGGTCGAGGATGTTACGATAATAGGCAATCGATAAATAAATATCGCCATAGTCCTTAAGGAAAAGCGGGACTTTGTTTAAATCAATTTGAATTTTCTGTGCAATAAGTTTGAGGTTATCAAGCGCCTTAGCCGGGTCTGCATTCTTGAGCAATGTATTGGCAGCCTCACTGGATTCATCGCCAAAAATCGATCGTGTCAGACGGGCCGTAAAAGGTTGCACATACTTGTCTAGGTCCGCTTGCATACTTTTAGACAGCTTCAAGTGTTTGGTGTCGTTAACAACAATCCCCAAATCACGAAGGGAAATGCGCAGACATTAGGCATCGAAACTGTGGAGCTTCCCAACCTTGGTAATGATATCCATGTCCGTTCGGGAAATCTCATGGATCGTCTGCTTCAATTGAGCCGGATGTGCATGTCCTGAGCCTGCACGGGTATCGCGAAACATCTTTACGACGCTCTCGCAGTGAATATTTTTCACCATCAACAAACCGCGCAGCGTTACCGACCCTAAAGGTAAAATAGCTAGGGGAAGAGACTACAAAGAGTCCGTGTCTTCGTCACGAACGGCAACATTCATCATGGGGTCAGTAGAAGGAAAAGACACTTGTAGACTTTCAAACGTGCAGGATTTCACAAGAATAATAAGGCGCTTGCTATAGTGCTAATAGAAATTTGTCACGAATTGTTACTCAAGTAAATCTGTGCGGGCTCTCCCCCGTGGCCATGCGTAAATCTCACCCTTAAGCCACGGATTGCATCATCAACCTAGATTATCTTAGTTCCAAACTTCTCGACCGCTGCCTCAGAGAGCGTCAAACCAATGCCCGGATCCTCATTAAGAGTAAGCCAGCCATCTGCCATATGTGGAGGATTTTCGTAGAGCTCAGCCTGAAGCGGGTCACGCTCAGGATCAGTAAAGGACTCAACGATACGTCCCGCCGGTGTAGACGCAACAAGTGGTGCATGAATAAAGCAGTCATGATGCGGGGCCACATCCACATGATTGAGCTCGCATAATGCCGCGAGTTTCCGGCCTTCGGTAAAGCCGCCAAACATAGTGCAATCAAATTGCAGGATTTGGATGGCTTGTTCTTCAAGCATCGACCGGCACCCATAGCTCGTAATTTCGCTTTCTCCACCGGATAGAGGAATCTGCGTGCGTTGCGATAAAAGTTTCAAGTCACGTCGATCATCAACCCATTTAACAGGCTCTTCGAGCCATGCCGGATTAAGATCCTCGAGAAGTCGCGCACCTTCGATTGCTGTTTTCAGGTCCCATGCCCGATTCACATCAACCATCAGATCGCAATCAGGACCAATAACATCACGAACAATTCCCATACGCGCAATGTCTTCCTTTAAGCTCAACCCGCCAATTTTTCCTTTGAAACCTCGATGGCCTTGATCAACAAGCATTTGAATTTCATCACGCAGTTCCACATTGTCCTTACCATCCCGGTAATAAGCACATGTGACGTAGCAAGGCACCTTATTGCGATGCCCACCAAACAAGCGATAAAGAGGCATGCCTGCGGTTTTGCCGACAATGTCCCAGCACGCAAGGTCAACCGCAGACGAAATTCGGATTAAGGCTTCACGGCTCCAGTTATACTCGGCGGCATAACGGCTCGACGTTAGCCCAAAAAGCTTTTGATACACCTGTTCAGGGGCAAGTGGGTCCATGCCGATAATTTGGTCTGCCAGGCCATCCTTAATGACCTTCGAGATCGGGGAAATATCCGTGTAGCTGGTGCCAAGACCAAACCCTTCCACTCCATCACTCGACTTCACACGAACAAGAAGTTCATTCGCATTTGGCACTTTAAAAAGGCTCACCCAATGCGGCCGCGTCTCGGCGTGCGCTGATAGAACGAAAAAATCAATTTCTGTGATTGTAGCCAATGTAGATACTCCCTTTATTTCATGCGCCATACTCGTGCGCTAACACGAAAAAATCTAGGCGAAATGAGAGAACATAAATTATTCCAGCTTTTCTTTAATTGTTGATGGTTTATCAGCGTTAAAAATTATTATCTCCAGAAACCAAAAACCCCGCAAGCCATTACTGGCTGCGGGGTTTAAATTGGTACGCGCTACAGGGGTCGAACCTGTGACAACCTGATTAAAAGTCAGGTGCTCTACCAACTGAGCTAAGCGCGCTCAATGTGATTGCAATGCAATCGAGTCTTCTTTGTTTCCGAAGTCCATGTCGACAACAACGATATTTCATAGGAACGCCGGGACATTACGGAGACACTCGCCGATGGTCAACGCTGGATTTGCATAAACCCATAGATTTTTACACCTAAAGCGATTTCTTGCCGTTATTCCTTTGAATCTAGCTCTGCAAAACGTGAAATTAGACGTGATTTTACGTCCTGTGAAACGAAATGACCGATATCGCCGCCGAGTCGGCCAATTTCTTTCACAAACCGTGACGAGATAAACTGGTTACGCTCAGATGCCATTAAAAACACTGTTTCGATATTGTCATCAAGGCGGGCATTCATCGAAGCCATTTGGAATTCGTACTCAAAATCAGACACCGCACGTAAACCACGGATAATAACGGTGGCACCCAGACCATTTACAAAGTCTACGAGCAGGTTATCAAACGGGACGATTTTGATGCACGAAGCTGTGTCGGGATCAAACTTGGCAATTTCAGTCGCCAACAAATCAACCCGTTCATCTAAATCGAACAACGGCCCCTTACCGATATTGATAGCCACGCCCACAACCAGCTCGTCCACCACCTGAGCAGCCCGCTCAATGATATCCATATGGCCGTTAGTGACTGGATCAAACGTCCCCGGATACACACCGATCCTGGGCGAGGTCATGATCCGCTGTCCTCTTCCGGGGCGGCCTCAGTCACGGGTGCAGCATCATCTGATACAGTACCTTTAGCGTCTGTATTCTCTGCACCTTCAGCACCTGCTTCTAAATCATCTTCGTCGCCATCTTCATCGTCGATAGCTTCACGAATACGCGAAACAGAAACAACATCTTCATCCTTGGCAACGTTGAATAGACGCACACCACGCGCGCTCCGCCCAACGATTGAGACCTGATTGACCGAGGTGCGGATAATCTGCCCGCCATCAGTCACCATGATCACCTGATCCAGATCGATAACAGCGAACGACGCAACAACCTGAGCTGTGCTTTTACCGTCGCCACGATCGAGTGAAATCGCCGTAATCCCCTGCCCGCCACGACCAGAAATCCGGTACTCGTAAGCTGAGGAACGCTTGCCGTATCCATCACGCGTTACCGTCAGGATAAACTGTTCGTTCTCGTGTAATTCGGCAAACGCAGGTTCGCTCATACGTGCGGCCAACTCTTCGTCACGCGCCTTGTCATCAGGGCGATCCGTATAATCAGAGCTGTTCAAGCGTCTTGAAGCATGTTCAGCCTGCAAGTAGGCATCGCGTGTTTCTGTATCGACTTCGATGTGATGCAAGATCGACATCGCGATCACTTCATCGTCCGTTTTAAGACGAATACCACGCACGCCAACCGATGTTCGGCCTGAGAACACCCGAACATCATTAACTGAGAAACGAATGCATTTGCCATCTTTTGTCGACAGTGCGACGTCGTCGGTCTCGCTACAGGTGCGGACACGAACAAGTGCATCGCCCTCGTTCAACTTCATGGCAATCTTGCCGTTCGACATCACATTGGTGAAGTCGGAAAGTCTGTTACGACGCACATTACCCGCAGCCGTTGCGAACATAACGAACAATTCTTGCCATGTTGCCTCGTCCTCAGGCAGCGCCATCGTCGTTGTAATAGTCTCGCCGGGGTCAAGGGGTAGAAGATTGATCAACGCCTTTCCACGCGCCTGTGGCGTGCCGATAGGCAGCTTATAAACCTTCATCTTGTAGACCATGCCGGTCGACGAGAAGAACAACACAGGTTGGTGCGTATTCGCAACATAAACCTGACTGACAAAATCCTCATCACGGGTGGCCATGCCAGCACGACCCTTGCCGCCGCGACGCTGCGCTCGGTAAGTCGATACAGGTACGCGCTTGATATAGCCCGCATTGGTCACAGTAACGACCATGTCTTCGCGTTGGATGAGATCTTCGATGTCGTGTTCGTAAGCATCTTCTTCGAGGGTCGTTCGACGATCATTGGCGAATTTATCGCGCACGATCTGCATTTCATCGACCAAGATGCCCAAAAGTTTTTCACGAGAGCGCAGAATTTCGAGATACTCAGCAATATGCTCACTTATCTCACGGAGGTCATTACCGATCTTATCGCGTTCAAGGCCAGTCAGGCGATGCAAGCGAAGTTCAAGAATGGCCCGCGCCTGCTCTTCAGAAAGGTAGTAAACGCCATCAACAACACCGCGTCCCGGCTCGTCCAATAAGGCAATCATCGGCGCCACATCTTCAGCAGGCCAATCCTTCTCCATTAACTGTGCACGTGCAGTCGCTGGATCAGGCGCGTTGCGGATCATGGCAATGACGTCATCAATATTGGCCACAGCCACCGCGAGACCTGCCAAGACGTGCGCACGTTCGCGAGCCTTGTTGAGTTCAAAGATCGTCCGGCGACGGATAACTTCTTCACGGAACGCAACGAATGCAGCGATAATCTGCTTGAGATTCATTTGCTGCGGACGGCCCTCGTGCAAGGCCAGCATGTTCACGCCAAAGCTCGTTTGCAGCGGCGAATAGCGGAATAACTGATTCAGAACGATTTCCGGCTCGGCATCACGTTTGATTTCGATGACCACACGGACACCACGACGATCTGATTCATCGCGCAGGTCAGAAATACCTTCAATCCGCTTATCACGGACGCCTTCGGCGATGATTTCGACCATTCGCGCCTTGTTTACCTGATAAGGTACTTCGTGTACGAT
>Ga0180120_10001155_pt1 | contig 13488 bp, 9 predicted proteins | sample CPBDNA_3_FD_129677 | JGI IMG/M metagenome (GOLD analysis project Ga0180120, IMG submission 129677) | Freshwater to marine salinity gradient microbial communities from Chesapeake Bay, USA - CPBay_Spr_31_0.2_DNA (version 2) (version 2) | ecosystem: Environmental > Aquatic > Marine > Coastal ... | reverse complement strand
CCAATCAATTTTTCAATAGCAGTCTTATCTGTTAGCAAAGTACCGTACCTAACATTTCTTTGTGACTTAGGCATAACAACTTCAAACAAACCTTTCATATCTTGAGCTAATGCCAAGCCTTCTTTAGTAAAAGTATGTCCTATTAATGTAATAGGCACTCCACTTTTGACAGTCTTAACTTCTACTTTTCTAAACAACTGGTCTTTCTTAGCTTGGTTCTTGTCAAAAGTTTTAAACACTATGTCCATTGCCATAGCACCCATAGCTTCTTGTTGTTCAGCAGTAGTCTTTCCAAAGCCCATGTTATTTAAAATAGTACCACCTATTTGTTTTTGATCGGCAGCTCCTGACATTAATGTAGAATCATATCTTTTAATAGCAGCTTCAGTAGATTCGTTTTCAACCGAATCTGGTGCGTCTTGTGTATTAGGGTCTGACTTTTTATTCTCATATCTATATACATTTTGTAACGCATGGTCCATTACAGCTAACATCATAATATCTGAGTAAGCTTGTGCAGCTGTTTCTGATTGCTCTTCTAACGCAGCATGTGTATGTATAAAAAGATTAATCATATCATTAATAGATTCACCTTTAAACTCATCGTATCTGTTGCCTGTTATTTTTTCAGCAAACCTTGAAGCAGCCATAGGAGAGCGATTAACTGACGCAGCATGCACACTTCTAACAAAAGCACTTAATGTTTTTTGTGTCTTTGCTGCCATCTCTGATGCACGTATAACTGTTTCGTCTTCTCTTGGAAATCCTGTTTGACCTATTAAAGATTGAGTAGTATCTAAGTTACCCATCTGATTCCAAGCTTGAATAGCGTCAGCCTCTGAGACACCTTCTGCCATTTCTTTTTTGACATAAGCATTCATGTTGCCTCTAAACTTTTGTGCAACAGGATTGTCTTTAATCTTTGTGCCTACACCTGCAACCTGTTGAACAAACTTAGGTTGTACCCATGGTGTCCATGTTTTATAGTTGTTGTTAGTATTGTCTTTTAAATTATTGCCATTAACATCATATGCGTAATACTTATCATTACTCATAGTGCCAGTAGACAATCCTAAAAATCTACCAAAGGCTTCATACAATCTAGGGTTTGATGCAACTTCTTCAGGGTCAACTCCTGCTTGACTAGCAAATGCCTCAAGCAATCGTGCTTCTTCATCAAAGTCTAAGTTAGGGTCTTCCCCCATCTTAGAGTTATCAAACCTAGGGTTAGCTAACATAGCATCAGCATAAGTTTGCGCTTGACCAATGATTGCAGCATCAGACTTAGCTAATGTAGCATCACCCTGTGCTCTAGCTTGACTTTGGTTATACACTGACGATGTACCTCTACCAGTGCTAGCCATAGAATTTAAAGCAGCTACACTTGAATCGTATGCAGAATCAACAGCCTGATAATTTTGATCTAACTGAGCTCTTGTATCTGCAACTGATTGCCCTGTTTCTTTTTTACCTTTAGGTTTTTGTGTAACAGGATCAGTTTGTAATGCAGCCGTCCCTTCTAAAATACTTTTTAAAAGGGGATTGTTTGACGCATCAACAAGGCTTCTTCCACCCATTTGGCTAGTGGTTTGTAGATTTAGAGCCATGTGGTCTCTCCTATATTATAAAAATGGTACTGTTTTTCTAAGAGCTTCATCTATATTTATATCTCCTCTTCCTAAATTGTAATCTTTCCAGTTCTTATTTTTACCTAAGAAAGGTATTTCTTTTGAAAGATACATATTTCTTCTATCTAAATCACCCTCTATCTGTGACATAAATATCTTAGCTAACTGCTCACCATGTGCATATGTTGGACCAAGAAACTCTCTGATTGCATGACCACCTTTGCGTGCTCCGTAATCCATTGAAGACTCCCAAGGCTTCTTGCTGTCATCATATATAGGACTAACAGCTGACAATAGTTTCTCAGGTGTACCAAGTAATCCTGACGAGGCAACACCTCTTTGTAAAAAACCTTTCTGCGAAAGCCATCCCGGTCTTCCACCATATCTCCATTCGTCTTTCATAGCTTGACTCAAAAACCCTGCAACAATCATAGTCGCAGCAATAGCAACTGTAGAATATTTTGCTGTTGGGTCTTGTGATTTAATCCTCTTCCAAATCTTTGGAAGTATAGACGCAGTAAACACAGACATAAAACCATTATACTGAGTAAACAAACGATAGTATGGATTAGAATAAAACAAAGGTCTGTTCATTGCATCTGGATGAGCAATAGCATTATCAACCCAAGTCATTCTAGCAATGTCCATATCATCTATAAACGATGGGTCTATTTGTAATATTCTATCGTAAAGCGTTTGCGTATCATGACCTTCATTTAAAGTCATTCTTGCAGCATCAACTAGAGGTTTGTATCTTCTAGCTAAAGCATCTGGGTCAATGTTCAAATCTCTTAATCTTTCAAACGCATCATGAAACAAACCTGTGTTTCTGTTATGATGTCCCGGTGGAAACATGGCAACTATTTCTAAGTCACCAAAGATAGCATCATTAGCTAATGCTAAACGTGCAACCCTAGTAGTATCTGTATATATTTTAAGAAGGTTAGCTCTAAAGAATGTGCTCATTGCAAACTCTTTAATCTTTGATGCCTTATAAACACCTTCATCAATACCTACTTGACCAATAGCACCGTGAGTAGATGTGCCATAACCATACCTATAAAAATCTGCCAGATTCCTGGTGTATTGTTCTCTTGTCAAACCAACTGATGGATTAATATAAGAGTAACCGTTCTTGCTTTCTGTAACATACTTTCTAGCAAAGTCATTAACACCCATTTGAAAAAGCTCCATAAGCTTTTTATCTTTTGTCGCACCCAATAAAACTAGTGCTGCCTCTGGCAGAGAAGCTAAAGCTGACAAATCAAGATGAGAAAAAGTATTAAAGAAAGTAATATGTCCAATCATTCTTTCCGCTCTCTTGCTATCCATCCTTCTGTAATCACCACGAGATGCAGCAATACTATCAGTAAAATGTGTAAGCATTCTTGGGTCCCAACCTTCTCCCATTTCATCTTTCAACATCAACATTAATTTCTTGTATCGTATTCCTTTTTGACCAAGCATTCTATTGTCAACTGCATAGTTAACTTGTTCTTGTATATTTTCTCTTAGTCTTTGAAACGGATCGTTTTCTAAAAACTTAGAATCTTCGCCAAATATTTTGTACAACTGATCTTTAGATTGTTTAACAGAACGTGCTGGATAATTTAAAAAGCCGAGCTCTCTAAGAGTAGACTTATCATAATGCATAGGACCACTCTCAAGAAACTCATAAAACTCTTCTGCTTCTTGTTGTGTCCAATCAGAATTTGTAAGTCTTTCTATAAAGCCATCTTTATCTTTAACAACTTCAGACAACTTAAGCTTTGCACTGTCTTGAAAGTAAAAAGGTTTTCTTTGAACTTCAGCTGTATCGCCTAACAACTTATTAATCTCAGTAAGTATATTATCTGTAAGACCTTTATTGCTGCCTTCAATCTGACCACCAATTCTCTCAACCATTACATCTAATTGGCTAGCTATCTGATTGTACTCTGGATTCGTTGGCTTACCTTCTCGTTTTGCTTGAAGATAATCCATAAATATTTTAGTAGCTTCTGTATCTGTTTTACCACCAACACCTACACCAAGCAAAGTATTTAAGTCTGCTTTAAACTGAGCAACATCGTGCAACAACTTTTGTTGAAGCAATCTTTTTGTATTGCCAAGGTCAAGTCCCTGCATCCAAGCTGAATTGCTCATGCCAAACTGTGTAAGAATAATAGCCAAAAGTTCTTTAGCTCTTTCCGGATTCTTAGCATGTTTTTCAATAGCTTTAATAGCTCTCTTTTCCCAGAACGAACCTACTTTGCTAGTAAATCTGTTAGGAAATTCTTTAAGGTTTTGCCATAAAGTTTTTTCACCACCTCTGCCTGTTGATAAATCTTGCTTGTGACCAGTATTATAATCTTCTTCAAACTCTTTTTGTACATCTCTGTTATCACCTTCAAAACTATAAACCTCTGGTGCATCAGGGTCAGCCTCTTCTTTAACAATAGGATTTCCATCAGCATCAAGAATAATTGAAACCTTTTCAGCATCTGAAGTTCCAAGCATAGCGTCTGCTCTTTCTAAAGACTTACCACCAATCCAATTCTTGCTTTTTTCAACAGGGCTAACATCTCTTTTTAATCTATTAAACCCAGCTATCTCTCCGTATGTAGTTGTTGTTCCAGCAATACCTCCACCCAGAACAAAGCCTCCTGCTGTTGCGTTTATTGCGATGCGTTGCCACTCGTCAAAATCAAAGTCAGGTCTTATGCTACTGTCTGTTCCAAAATGCCCAGCTAAATAACCTGTAGACTCTTGCATAAATTCTGTACCGCCCTCTACACCCATACCTTTTGCAGTTCTCTTGCCAACAGCTTTAGCTAACAAAGATTTGTTAAGCTGCATATCTGCCATAACTGCTATATCTTTTAGAGCCAATGCTTTAAGATTGCCCATCTGGTCTGTCACTAATTTTGTGGCTGCTTCTTCTGAGATACCTTCTTTCTTAGCGTACTCTTTAGCAATAATCTTAATACCATCTTCTCTCAGTGCTGTTGATGCACCCATGATACCTCTAAGACCTAGCATATCTAATGCTGCCATAACAACACCAGCAGATAAAGCAAGACCAGCATTCTTTTGATCCATGCCTCCTTGCATATTGCCATAAGCCTCACCAGCATAAACCCATACTGCTGGAGCAAAAGCCATTGTCATACCAACACCAAACGCACCCGGTCCAAGTATAGGAGAAGTTGCAGCTACAACACCGCCCACTGCTCTAGTACCTATAAGTCCAAGCATGTATGGTAATGCAACTCCAGAAATACCAGCAACCCAACTTCCAAAACTCTTTGCGTCAGTTACATCTGTTATATCATTACTAAAAATAGGTCGCTTAGAGTTCTCATAGTCAGCTTCTCTTGAGCGTATTGCACCCCAATCATATAAATCTTGATTGTCTAACATGTCACCAAACATAGACACAGCTTCTACTGCTGATTGTTTAATAGAACCCCAACCAACTGCCCAGCCTGTTCTAAAATTACTGTTAGCAATGTTGTCTAAGTCTCTATCTTCATGTCTATACTGTACATCATGTTGATAAAAAGGGCTGTAACTCTCACCAAAAAAAGAATTGTATTGAGCAAGTTCTGCTTCATCAGTAGCAAGCTGTTTAAAACCACCCATGGTTTCATTCATGTATGTAGTCTGTTTGTCTCTAGCTTTTTGCCAAATATCATCTTGCTCGCCTTGGACTTCTGCTCTAAAAGCTCTAGCAAAAACTCCCATGTCAGCAAGCTCTTGTGTCTCTTCATCTTTAGGTCTAGCTAAACCTTCATAATAAAGTTTATTAGAAAAAGACTCACCGTACTCGTCTTGTCTACCACCTAAGTCACGACCATAATACCCTTCTTCACCAGTGCGATATGTACCAGTGTAACCAGAGTCATTAGCAAGACCAGCATAAAGCTTAGTATAAAACTCACCACCCCAGTCTCCGGGAACAAAGCCATCTTTTTTCATATGGTCAACTTCAGGAGCATTAAGGTTGTCATACCTTATATCTCCAGCAGAATCTCTTACAGTATCTGCATCAAGATCAAACACCGTTGGCATTTTTTCTTGTAGCATTTGCATGTAAGTTTTTTCTTCAGCCATTGTAGACTCCTATTTTTTTGGTGTTACGATAATACCTTCTTTAGCTAAATATTGAATAGCGTAATCTGACCTCCATTCATTAGATTTTCCTTTAGCTGCTGGGTCATACTTTGTGCCTATTGTATCTGTAGGTTCTACATGTCTAGTAACATACCAAATGAAACCACCAATACCTTGTTCGTTAGCTCGTCTAACCATATCTTTATGTGCATCTGGTTCAGACTTTTGCCAATCATAATAATCTTTAGCCATTAAAGCTAATGTACCTCGCTCATTAAAACCTGCAGAATAATCTTCAATCTTTGTGTAAGCTGCATTAGTTGCTTCCATGCCTGCACCAAAATCAATCTTGTCAGTATCAATACCCATTTGTTGTAAATCATATAAACTTGGATTAGTATCTTCCATGTTCAGAATACTTTCACCTTCAAGCTGTGTTTTAATAAACGCATCTTGCATATAATTTGCAAAAGCTGGCACACCTTGTCCAAAGTTATTACCATTTAATTTATCTGATAACCATTTTTGAAACTGTGTATCAAACGCAACTCTTTGATCGTTGTTATTTTTTAAATCCCAAACAACATCTGGTTGAGCTGTCTTAACAAATTGTAAAGCACGGTCATATTGTGCACCAAAATTAAAAACACCAAGCGTTTTCTTTTGATCTTCAGTAAGAATGCTTTCGTAATGAGAAGCTTGTCCGCTTATATAATTTTGATTGTTTCCAGCTCTAGCTTTAATTTCTGCTTCAAGTTCTTCAGCTGCTTTGACTCCTAATTCAGCCCGTGTCTTTGCCATATCATAAGCAAAGTCTCTTGCTTTTCTACGGTCAGATTCAGCATTTGCTCTGCCTTCTTTAGCAATAGTCTTAGCTAGCTCTGCTGCTGTTTCAGCTTCTGCCTTTGCAGCTTCAGCTTCTGCTGTGTAATCATCGGCAACCACACCAAAACCTGTATTCATTGCTGTAGTAAAGTCATCACCAAATAACATAGCAATCATGCCAATAGCCATAGCTTTTCTGAATCTACTATCTACTGACGGAGAGTTCTTAAGGCTAAGTAAATAATTCTCAGCTTCTTTAATTGCTGTTTCATCTGTAACTGTGTCTGCCCATGATGCAAACTCGTTAAGTACTTCAATTGCTTTTGGGTCTGTGTCTTTAATTTCTTGTACAACTGCTGTTAAATCAATACCCTTATCGCCAGCCCAAGGCAAATCATTGAAGTTTTTTTCTAGCTCTTTTTCTTCTTCTTTAATTTTTTCTTCAGTAATTTCTTTAGCTGCTTCAGGATGTAATGTAGTAAACAAAGGATTGTCTTCATCAAAAACATCAGACCTTAAAGGGCTGTCTACAATTACACCATCTTCATTGCGATATCTGTCAAATGTTTCTGATATAAAAGAACCCGGTACTGAATCAGAATGCAAAGTAGAACCATCAAAACCCGGTGTAGTATAATCTTTATCTTTATGCGGGTCTTCAATTACTGGCATATCTAATTCGCCTTCAACAACCTTCTCATATAAATCAGGACGTGAGTTGTATAACTCCATCATCCTTTGGTTATTAATGCTTTCAATTATAGATGACTGTGCGTCAGCTCTATCTTCGTCAGTAATTGCTAAAGTTCCTTGATCGTTTAAATTTTCAGAACCAGACTGCTCTACATCTATTCCAGTTCCAAATACATCAGGCTCAATACTTTCAGTTGGTGGGCGACTCAGCCATCGTGAAGCATTGTTTGCTCCTGTATATTCATCTTTTGTTAACCATCGGTCACGCCCATATATGTCTTTAGCAGGAATAGGACCATAAGGTCTAGTCGCAGTTTGTCCCATATATCCAGCTCGTGCAGGACCACCCCATCTTCCACTAGATGAACCACCGCTACCATATACAAGATTATTATCTTCTTCTGGCGGAGTAGCAATAGATTCAAATGACAAATCCATATCATCAGATAAAAAAGTTTGGTTTGCTAATAAATCTGATGGAGTTTTTTTAACTACTTTAGTTTCAGAACCATCTTCGTCTACATTTGTTTCAGTAAGAGTTTCACCGCTTTCGTCAAAAACTTTTGACATTGTATACTTGGCTTTGCCTTTACCTGTAGTGCCAGAACCTTCATTTGCAGCAAGCATGTCTGACGTAACTCCTTCAAATATACCCGAATATGTTGGTTGTTTCTTTTGGTATGGTGTGTATGCCATTGTTATCTCCTATACTCTAACGAAAGAATTAATTAATGACTCCATTGTGCCGGGTTCATCCATTTGTTGTCCAATCTTAATTTGGTCAATTTCATTAAGGTTGCTTTGATATTCTTTTTCACGTTGATGTCCAGAATGCTCTCTGCCAAAAGCTTCAAACTCATAGCTTTCTTGATTCCATTGAGGTGAACCTTCCCACTCAAGCTCTTCTTTTTTTAACTGTTCATTTCTAACCATAAGCTGTGAAATTCTTTTTTGATCGTCACCTTGTCCAGCTTGATCTATCATAGAGCCTAAAGCAGAAGCCATCTTATCACCCAAACCTTTCTTTTTCTTTTCTGGTTTGATAGCTCCCGGTGCTCCAAGTGGAGACATTCTGCCCCTAGCTTGCACACTATTGTATAACGGTGCGAATAAATTTGCCATTATCTTCCTCCTATGACAAGACGCCTTTGTCCAGAACTATTAGGAACGCCATAATTTTTACTAGGATTGCTGCCAAATTGGTTACGTGTGTTATAACCACCATAAGTAAGTGGACCTCTAGCTTTTTGTGAACCATATACATATGGATTAGTATCGGCTCTCGTACCAGCCCTTGACATATTTACACCACCAGTTGGACGTTCATCTTGACCTGTATATCCATATATTGGATTGCCATTAGCATCTGTGCCTACTCTAACATTGGCGTAAGTATCTGCCATAGCAGATTCATATTGTGCTCTTGTATATCCTTGTGGTCCACCTAATGAAAAACCAAAACCACCACCGCCACCTCCAGACATAGGTTCACCCATTGGGTTAGACGCTTCTAAAGGATTGTATCCAATTCTTTCCACTTGTGACTCAGCTATACCAAACATTCCTAATGGTCCCATTGTTCTTGATTGCATTATTTACCTCCTTGGTCTGACTCTGTTCTCGTTTTCTTAGACGCAATATTAGAAAACATTTCACCTAATTGTGTTAGTCCAGTATAACCAGCATCATTAACATTCTGTTGTTGTTGCTGTTGAGCTTGACCAATCTGTGCCATTTGCCCAGCACCTGTGCCTTGTGCTTGTAATGCTGCTTGTGTATTTGCAACATCCATTTGTTGTCTTTGCATGTCTATTTGACCAAACGATGCTGCTAAATCATTAGCTATCGATTGATTATTTATAAACTGCCGAGAGCCACCAATGCCTCCCATACGTCCAGCTGCAGCAGCATTCAAACCTAAAGCTTGTAACGCTTCATTCTTGGCTTGCTGTCTCATACCAGACAAATCAGTCTGACCAGCCATGCCTGCAAGCTGACCTTCAAGACCTATCTGTGCTTGACCCGCAGCCAAACCAGCAGCTTGTGCATCTGTCTGTGCTTGTGTAAACCCAGCAACATTACCTAGCTGTCCAGTATCGTAAAGATTCTGAGCATCATCTAATATCTTTTTGGCTTGATCTTTATAATCATCTGCATAAGATGTTATTGATGTCATTGTACTATTCGCCATTGGCTTTCTCCTTGATTAACTTGCGCATAGTTGTATACCTTTCAGTCCAACCTGCTTTCTCTAATTGTTTTACAAACCCTTTGCGACCTGTTAGTTCTAACATGTCAATAGGTTGGTCTTTCATTTCTTGTTCAAACATAGCTGACCACTCTGTTAAATCTCCATCAGTATCACCAGCTAATGTAATTATGTGTAGAGCCACAAATCCTTCGTATTGGACGACTCTTGTTGAACCTAGTGCTACCCCCTTACCATCCTTGTAAACTTGCCATATCTGGTAAATTTGGGGCTGTGAGACACTATTAAGTATAATTTGTGCTGCACTTCTCTCACCATCTGAATACTCTAGTGCTTTTTCTAGTTCTGTTTTAATTGCTTGATAATTGAGAAGTAAATCCTCTCCTACTATTCTTTGTATTGTGTACATTATGGCTCCGTTGGGAATACAATATCCTCCACGTCAGTGTAATCTTGTGGAAGGTCTCTCAGCTTTTGTCTATATGTTCTCCATGCTGTTTGATCGGAACCTGCGTAACTAGGCAAGTCTCTCCAATCAGAAGCAGCAAGTATTCTATCTCTACACGCTTTGACTTCTGTCCATGTCATTGCAACAAAGTCGTGTGTAGTTGTATCTAATTTAGTTTTACCTACTTGTGGTGTAGTATCGTAATCTTCTGTAAGTAAAAATTCTATAATATTAGTTTGTTTTGCAGTTCTTTGTTCAAGAGTTAAGCCTGTATGTAAAACATTTTTATGTGTTTTATCTATTATTGTATACATTACGCTAATACTCCTTTAATTCGAACAGCGCCTCTAGCACCATTACCGCCTGCATTATCTCTAACAGTTTGTTTTCCAGCACCTCCAGCACCTACTGTTATAACTAAATAATCTGTGCTATTAACAATAGTATAAGTAGTTGAGTTAAAAGAGCCTGCACCACCGCCCCCTCCTCCCCCACCCCCACCACCAGCTCCACCTCCACCTGATGAAGGTATTCCAGCAGTTCCAGCTGCGCCTTGATTTAAAGGATTAATAGTTGTAACACCACCAGTTCCACCAGTAGCATTATTAAATGGAGGATCAATTGCACCAGAAGGAGCAGTAAAGTTTGAACCATTACCTCCGGTAAGTCCATTACCTCCTCCACGAGAACCACCGCCACCACCACTAGCTGAAATACTTAAAGCTCCTGTTCCTGTTCTTACAGAACCGTCTGCTTTATACACAACTACAGAAGAAGTTCCACCAACAGAACCGGCTCCAGAACCATCTACAGTACTTCCTGTACCACCTCCACCTCCACCACCAGATAATTGAATATTAATTGTTCCTAATACTGGTGATATAGTAAAAGTGTTAGTACCAGAAGTATATATGTTTGTTTCTGTTCCTACTGTAGCTGATTCTGAAACGCCTACAGCGGATGTTAATGTGCCATTAAAATAAATAAAACTACTTTGACTACCAATAACAAATTTTGGATTACCATTTGAATCACGACCTATAAAAAGTCCTGAGTTTGTAATATCATCGCCATCTGTTTTGCCCCAACGTATAGCACCGCTATTAGCTGTAACATTTAATGTACCATCTAAGTCAATATTTTCTGCTTTAATTCCATCAGCACTTACAACAGTTGTGTCAATATGTTTACCAACAGGCTCAATATCCCAATTAGAAGTTACTGCCCCATCAGTAGTAGTTAATGTAAATCTTCTTGCATAATAAACTGCATTAGCAGGTATTGGATCACCTGCTGCAATTGTACCCCAAGTAATTCCACTACCCGGTTTAGTAGGATTGCCTAAAGTGTTTTTTAATCCAGCATTTGTTGTAAAAGCTCTTTCAGTAGATGTGTAACCTGCACTACCTGACGTAGACTCCCAAGTATAATCTGTTGGATCGCCTGACTGATATATAGACTTATTAATAAAATAGCCTCTAAAAGGCATTAGTGTTCCGGTTTTTGTGTATGGAGTAAATTGAAAGTCAGTAGCATCACTTTGATTAGTAATACTCCCAGAAGAAAGGTTAGCCAAAGCAGAAGCATAAGCAATATAGATAAAGTCTTTATCGTATTCATACTGGTCTCCTACCTTTGATACTAAAGCAGTGCTTGCAGTTGGCTCTGATTCTAACTTTTTAAGTCTTCTTCTAAGTTCTGTTTCAGTCATGTTAGCCATTATCTAACTCCTATAACCTTAATGTCAAATTGTAATTTAGTTAATTCTGGATTAGTTGCACCATTCATAGTAACACGTAAATTCATAAATCTGCCAGACGTTCTAGTGTCAACCTTGTAATCTGTTGCAGGATTAAATGCAATATCAGTATATGACTTTGAATCACTTAAATTTTTTGTTCCAGTAATTGCAAGCTTACAAGCTCCTTTAGCAGTTACATGAATACGATTGATATGTTTCATAATGCTATTGTTAGTAAGATTATCATCTGTTCTTTCAAAAAATCCATTGGCTTCTAACACTGTATTAGATAATGTTTGCAATGTAGTTCCAGACTTTGTACCAAATATTTTAAGCTCACCGTTTAATTCTGTTTCAAACAAATCAGTTATTCCCGGTAAGCTACGTTTGTGTATTTTAGTAGAATCATAGTCATAACAAAAAGCTATGTCGCAACCTGTTGTGCTATTACTTGTGCTTGGTAAGCAAAACCAAACTTCTTTGTCTCTTGTTTGTTGAAACACAAAAGCTCTGTTACGCTCTGCTGGTTTAACTAAAGCATACATAGTATCTTTAAATAAATCTTTAGCAATGTCTTGTTTTTGTGATTGCCCGTCATGTATATACACACCATAATTACCAACAACTAAATGCTGTGAGTTTCCTATATTAGCAAAACATCTGGTTGAGTATATACCATCGTCTTCAAATATACTTTCTATAGCAAGTACAAAACTGTCTCCAGTCTCTCTAATTCTTACAACACTATCTGATTTGTAAGCAATAAAGAATTCACCTAGCTGTCCTCCATCTAATATCTTGCCGGGCGTATCATTAAGAAACGCATCACCTGCTGTATTTGTAGAAGATGCAGTCCATTGTGCTGCAGCTAAAGATGCTATTGTTGTAATTGTAGAAGAAAATAATAAATCAATTGGTTGATAAACATCATCACTTGTTCCAGCACCATGCTCTTCTTTAACGTTCATAGCTATCAACCTTGTGTTAAAGCCTTTTAAAACTCTACATATAATTGGTTGACTGCTGCTGTCATTAATCCAGTTAGGTAACTCTGCTAAACTTCCAGCACCAACCGAAGCATTAGTAAACTGTGGCGGTGCATCTGTTGCTGGATTAACAATTAACAATTCATTAAACACAAATATTTGTGGTGGATAATCATCGTCAAATGTAAACACTTGATCTGCTGTTGCATTTGTAACATCATTCCATCGACTATTACCAGAACCTCCTGTGTCATATAAGACTACAGAACCATTACCATTAACACCTTTTACAATATAAGCAATGACAAGATTGTCTCCGCCAGCAGGTGTAAATTGACAAATTGCTTTAGCTTCTCCATTAGCAATGTTACTATCTGTAGGATGCAAAACAATATCATTTGCAAAAGCATTAACGCCTTGTACTGAATCATTCTTTGCTCTAACGTTAAGAGAATTACTCCAACCACCAGTAGGCACAGCGTTAGCTGGCACATCAACAACTAAACCAATGGCTGAGAAATCAATCTCGGGACTTGTTTCGTAAGGCATTCTATTTCCCCTTTGCTAATTGTGCTCCAAAGTAAAACTCTATAATCATAGTTGCCCATGCAAATACTTCATCAAACTTTAAAACAGCACCAGCTTGTACAGTTACATACTCAACAGTATCTGGTGTAAGTTCAAAACCAAATAAGTTTGCTCCTTCAATTACAGTAGGAATTACAGTTGGCACATTAAAAAATACAGGTGCTACTTGTGTAAATATAATTAAAGACAATATAACAAATATAATTACTCGTCTGTTTAGTGCAGCCATTGGACTTTCTTTGTCTGCTGCAGCTCTTGCATCATTAATTGATTTG
>Ga0180120_10001153_pt1 | contig 13515 bp, 16 predicted proteins | sample CPBDNA_3_FD_129677 | JGI IMG/M metagenome (GOLD analysis project Ga0180120, IMG submission 129677) | Freshwater to marine salinity gradient microbial communities from Chesapeake Bay, USA - CPBay_Spr_31_0.2_DNA (version 2) (version 2) | ecosystem: Environmental > Aquatic > Marine > Coastal ... | reverse complement strand
TAAATGGGGTGGTGGTATATCTGGTTGGAAAGAATTCGCTATGTATGGCGGCGGCGGAAGTGGTGATCTTCGCGCTAATGTATTCTACGATTCTGATAATACAGGTTATTATGTTGATGCAAATTCAAGTGGAACATCTGTTAGAATCGCTGGTGATATTCTTTGTGATGCTAACTATGGTAAAGGACTGGTTGGTGTATATTCATCAGTAAGATATCAGAATGTTTTCTCAATGGGTGCCGCTTATAGATTACCTGCTAATGGTGCTGGGTCAGGTAATCTGTACGGTATTGCTTGGTCTTACCCAAATGCTGGTGGCGCTGCTGGCAACCTAGACAGCCACGGTATGCTAGTGCTGATTAACGGCGGCTATGGCTCTAGTATGTCTTATTCAATAAAAGCAAGTGGTAACGTTACTGCTTATTCGGATGAGCGATTAAAAACAAACTGGAAACCAATGCCTGATAACTTTGTTTCTCGTTTATCAGAAGTTCGTGTAGGTATTTACGATCGTACTGATGGGGAACAACTAACGCAGGTTGGTGTATCAGCTCAATCCCTTCAAGAGTTATTACCAGAAGCAATTACAACTGCACAAGACGAAATGGGAACTTTATCAGTTAACTATGGTGGAGCGGCATTGGCTTCGGCAGTAGAGTTAGCCAAGGCAATCAAAGAACAACAAACCATTATAAATAATCAGCAACAAGAAATTAATGATTTGAAAGACATAGTTTCTAAGTTGGTTGAAAAACTTTCATAAATCAGTTGACATATGAACTGGTTTTTGATATAATAGAAATAAATTATAAATAGAAATATAACATTAAGTTATTAATTACGGAGAAAATAAAATGGCACTTAGTACAGACTATACTTGGACTTGGTCGGTGACCAGTCTTAAAAAGGCGGATCAAGTTAACTCGGAAGGAGTTTCTTTAAGCGGCGCAGTAGTTCAAACCTATTGGAAAGCTGTAGCAACTGCTGCTGACGGCAAAACCGCTGAGTTCTCAGGGGCTACCCCTTTCACTGCGGTAAACGTTCCAGCAGGATCTTTTACGGCGTTTGAGACATTGACTGAAGAAACCGTGTTAGGTTGGATTCAAGCTGTTGTTAACGCTGACCAAGGATATGCAGACCACATCAGCGACAGAGTTAGAAAAGAAATCGAAGCAGCATCAGTAGTTGAAGCACCTATGCCTTGGGCGCCTGAGGATGTTACTCCTGTGCCTCCAGTTCCTGGTCAAGACCCTGCAGCCCTTGCAGACGAAGCTGACGAAGCTGACGAACCAGAATAAGTCAAGGAGTAATCTATGACCTATTCTTGGCAGATAGTAAAATTTAAAACACGCGATCAGGTGAATGCCGATGGCGTAACGTTAGCTGATGCGGTTGTTAAAATCCAATGGATGCGAATTGGAGTAGACAGCGACGGTAATCGAGGCTCGGTAATTGGCTCAGTAGATCTTACTGCTGCTCATTTAGGAGCCTCAGATTATATTGCCTTTTCGGACTTAACGGAAGCAAAGGTTTCTGAATGGTTAGATACAGCAATAGACTCTAACCTAATTGAATCTTACAATACAAAGATCTTAGAAAAAATGGCAGCTGCCGCAGATACCGAGCGCGATGTTCCTTGGTCTTAGTTGAATAAATAAAATTTTGATTTACATTATGGAGTTATTATGCATGATTTACGTCATCACGGATTGGTGCACTACGCGCTAAAACGTGGCGGAAGCATCCACCCAATTATACTACCTAAAGCGTTAACCGGCGAAACAGGTATTATGAACCCTTCTATCTTTTTACATGATGGAAGGGTTCTAATGAACGTTCGCCATGTTAATTATACTCTTTACCATTCAGAAGGTAAAAAGTTTCCACACGCTTGGGGTCCTCTACAATACCTACACCCAGAAAACGATATAAGTTTAACTACTTACAATATCATGACCGAGTTGAATGGTGACTTGGAAGTTATTCATGCGGGTCGAATTGATACAACAGAACTTGATACCAAACCTACATGGAACTTTATCGGCCTTGAAGACGGCCGTCTCTTTAGCTGGGATGATCGTTTATTCCTTTGTGGAGTTCGTCGAGATTGTTATGATTCTGAAGGCAAAGGTCGTATGGAGATGCAAGAAATAGAATATGTTGATAACCGATGGAAAGAAGTTGCTCGACATCCTATTAAAGCTCCAGGTGATGATGGTACGTATTGTGAAAAGAATTGGATGCCTATTATTGATATGCCATGGCATTTTATTAAATGGTGTAACCCTGTTGAAGTTGTAAGGTATGACGAAGAATCAGGAGATACAATAACTGTACATCTTGATGAATCTAAATTCCAAGAAATGCCTCGTGATTTGCGAGGTGGTACTCAGGTACACCCAATTGGCAATGGCCAACATATGACAATCACACATGAAGTTGATTTAAATAGAGATGTATTCCATAGAAAAGACGGCCATTATAATCACCGCATTTTAATATGGGATGCTGAGTGGAATCTAATCCATTATACAACAGATTTCCATTTTCTAGGTAGTCAGACTGATCCTACGTCAGGACAAGAATATAATATTGAGTTTGCTACTGGTATGGCATTCCTCAACGGCAATGTTTTAATTGCTTTCGGGTATCAAGATAATGGAACATTTATTTTGAAAATGCCCGAAGAAGAATTCTTTGATTTTGTGAGGAGATGTTAATTATGTTACAGCAATTATTAAATGATCATGTATTAGATGGAAAGAATCCATACAAATGTTATGACCTAGCAAAAGAATATGACAGGTTAGAACAAGGAGCAATGGCAGTATCTTTGTATCTTAAAGCGGCTGACCTATCATCAGATCCAGAACTTCAATATAAATGCATGATTGGCATTGCTCGATGTTATGAAAGAAAAGAAAATCGTGGATATACAGTTGAAGGCGCATTACTTGATGCAGCTGCATTACTTCCTATGAGACCTGAAGCGCTTTATCACTTATGTAAACATTATGAACTAAAGGCAGAGTGGAAAAGATGTCTTTTCTTTGCGAATCTTGCCCTTCAACCTGAAGAAGATATGGGAGAGAATTGCGAACTAGGTTATCCTGGTTGGATTCATTTAAAATATTACCAAGCATTATCTAAATGGTATATTACAGGTCAACAGGATGCTAAAGAACTATTATTTGATTTGAAGTATAAACATAAGCTAAAAGGTCTTCTTAAAGATAAAGTAGATCGGATGATAAAAACCACATACTTCCCTACTGCCATTCCTTATGTAAGTAATGATATCGAAAGATTTAAGTTTCCGTTTCATGGTATAGAGACTATACCTAAAAATAATTCTAAACACTTTCAAGACATGTTTGTCTTATCTGCGCTTGAAGGAAAAACAGGTGGAACATATTTAGAAATTGGTTCAGGCGATCCGTTTGAACATAGCAATACAGCACTATTAGAAAAGTTTGGATGGAAAGGCATATCTATAGATCTTTCTGAAGCTTTGTGTTGTAAGTTTAAAGAGAATAGAATCAATACAGTCATTTGTGCAGATGCAATGCAAATAAATTATGAGGATCTGTTTTCTAAACATTGCGTTGATAACGTGATTGATTATTTACAAATTGATTGTGATGACGCATCAATGGGTGTATTACATAAAATTCCCTTTAACCGATATAAGTTTAGAATCATTACATTCGAACACGATTCTTATCGCTTAGGTACAGCTAAAAAGACTGCGGCAAAAGAATTGTTATTAAAACACGGCTATGTAATTGCAGTTCCTGACGTAAAGATTACCCCAGATCATCCTTATGAAGATTGGTACATACACCCCGATCTTATAGATCTTCCAAAAGAAATGAAAAAAGTAAAAGAAAGCAATTTTGTGTGGGATTACTTTATGGAGGAGTTATGATTAACGTAGTTGCTACGGGTGGCTTTGATCCAATACATTCAGGTCATGTTGAATATTTAAAAGAAGCTTCGCTGTGCGGCACAAGATTAGTTGTTGGTATTAATTCAGATGAATGGCTGATTCGCAAAAAAGGTAGAGCGTTTATGCCATTCGAAGAACGAGCAGCAATTGTTAAAGCATTAGCTTGTGTCGATGATGTAATAGCGTTTGATGACAGCGATGGAACTGCTATTGACTGTCTAGAACAAGTAAAGGCGCTATATCCGTTAGATACTGTTGTGTTCGCTAATGGAGGCGACAGAACGTCTGATAACATCCCTGAGATGTCTGTTGAAGGTGTTGAGTTTGAGTTTGGTGTTGGTGGTGAAGATAAGAAGAATAGTTCAAGTTGGATATTAAAAGAATGGTCACAACCAACCGTTCAACGTAAGTGGGGTGAATACACCGTACTTGCTCAAAACGGTGAATGGGCTGTTAAAGAATTAAGTTTTAACATCGGTCAATCATTAAGTAATCAAAGACACTTTCATAGATCTGAACATTGGCATGTTGTAAAAGGTTCTGTATTAATGGAACTTGATCACGGTAATCGTTTAACAGAATCTCGTATCTATTGTGAAGGTCAAAGTATTGATATTCCAAAAGGTACTTGGCATAAAGCAACAAACGTCGGAGATACCGTCGCAAAGGTAATCGAAGTATGGCTCGGCGGTAATTTATCAGAAGACGATATTGAAAGAAGAGACTAAGTATAAATAGAATTAATAGCTAATAGTCGGAGGACGAAGATGGCAATTAAAATAGGCGGGACAACCGTTATAGGAGATACACGTGAACTTGCGTCCATCACAGACATGGACGGGACGTTTACAACATTTCACCCATTAGTTACACCAGTGCCTGGTACTAATTTAGATCTGAACCAGACAATGTTATCAAAAACTATTTCTGCCGCAACTACTTTTACATATTCTGGCGCATCCACCGGGCACACTGGAGTATTGCTATTAGATATATCTACTTCAAATCATGTACCCACGTTTCCTGGCGATTGGTCGTTTCAAGCTACTCCTACTTGGGCGTCTAACAGATATTGGATAATTACATTTATATGTTTTAGTGCTACTGACATCAAAGCAACTGCAGTTGGGTACGATGATACACCTGCCGCACCGGCACTACAAAGTTCGTTTTCAATATCAGGTTGGAATATTGTTCAGTCCAGAGACACTGGCGACGGCAACCTGGCCGAGGCGTTTGCTCAAATAACATTTTCAAACGACGTTGCTAACGATAGAATAGATGTTGCATATGCTGGTGGAACAAACGCGGCGGTAGCAACAGTTTATCATACATATATTGATACCTCAGGTTTAACTAATATTACCTCAATAGAATGTCAATATAACGTTCAGTCACAGAGTTGTTCTGGATATTGCACTGTGTCCGGTTATTCTGCGGGTCCGCTGCCATCATCCGATGGATATAATTCAGGAACTTATTATAGTGTTCCTAATTCACCTGGCGGCCGCCAGTTTATGTGGGCTGCAAAAACCAATGGCACTGGCATAACAACAACTTCATTTAGTTTAAATACCGCCGATCCAGACTTTAGAATCAAAGTTGTATGTGATCAGGGAACTTTGTATTCAACATGTGAATTTACACAAGGCAGCGGCGGCCTATCAGCGCGAACTTACGCCGGCGAAGTACCTTAAGGATAATATAAATGGCAATTAAAATAGCAGGAACTACCGTCATAAACAATTCTCGTGGTGTTGAAAACATGACCGGGATTGAAGGTAATTACACAAATTTTCATGGCACTGTAACGGCCATCGCAAATAACATAGACATGGCTAAACCATTTGTGTCTCGGACTTTAGCCGCCGCAACTACGTTTACTGTGTCTAATTTGGAAACAGGTAAAGTTTGTTTGCTTATGCTAGATATTAGTTCAAGCCAATATATACCTACTTGGCCAGCCAGTATACAATGGCCAAGCTCGGGCGAACCAACTTGGAATACAACGGGAGTAACACAATGGCTAGTTTGTCTTACTTGTTGGGATAACACTACGATTCGAGCAACAGCAACAGGCTGGGGCGCCGGTGGCTTTGCAGGTACCTATGCTGTCACAGCGCCAACATCTATTACCGAAGGCATTCCTGGAACAATGAATGTAACAACTTCAGGACTTGCTAATGGTACTACACTTTACTGGACTGCAACAGCAGGTACAGAGTTTGATGCTTCCTCGGGCAGTTTTGGCATTAATAATAATGCTGCTGCGTTTACTGTTACCGCAACAGCGAAAGATCTTGAAGGTAGTGAAGCAGCGGCAATACAAATTAGAACAGACAGTATTTCGGGGCCTATTGTTGCGTCAGATACATTTAATATTCTTGATGATGCTAATGGAACAAAATATGATTATATTCTTGGATACGGCGGTGACTATTGGTGCGGCGGCAGCGATGGCTTCATTGCTTATTACTGGTATGGCTTGTCCCCAGGCAATAGTCCTTCTGGCGCCGCAATTACACCAGGTGATGGATACACATATACTCCTGGCGACTTGATGGAATCCGTAGCTAGTAAGGGAAGCAACTTTTATGCTTATCAAATAATTAGAACTACCGCCTAAGGAGAATATTATATGTATACAATGGAAGAAATTACACTTGAAACATTTGGAAATTCAGAATTTGACTATCTTTTTTCGCGTAGTTTACCCTACTTGGACCAAGGAACTTTTTCTTGGAGTTTTTTAAATAATCCAACTACTGACGACGAAAAAAAGGAAGCTCTTAGAGGTCGATTTCAAACAGATCTTGAAAAAGCAAATGAATACCCAGGAGTATGCAGAACAAAATGTGTTCTTTGTAAAAAAGATGGTGTCGCAATACAACTTTTTCTAGGCGCAATTAATTCAGGAGATGACGATTACGTCACTTGGTTAATAGCATTGTATGGGCCTGATGGTAATGGATCTAAATCTTGGTTATACGATCTTGATTATATACAAGCGTGTAAGAATCATTTTGTTAATACTTACGGGGTTAAAGGATATAAAATTAGTTGCATGAATAGTGGTTCATTAAAAGATTACCATTTAAATAAGCCTAATGCAGACGATTTATATAATATATCAATCGGCGAAGTGGACACTATTGATGTAGGCGTAGAATTAGTTACTATATCCTACACCTATAAGTAGTTAGATAAATAATTACAAATAATTAGGAAACGAACATGGCAATTAAAATATCAAACACTACTGTTATAGATGATTTAAGGTCATTTGTTAATGTAACAAATTGTAGTGGTTTGTATGGCGACTTACATGCTTCTCCGTCAGTCACCACTAGTAACATTAGTGTGTCTAACGCTATTCAGACGTGTATCATGACGGCGAACCAAACATTCACTATGAGCGGTGGTGATGAAGGCAGAACGACGGCTCTCTTGTTAGATACAGGTTCAACTCCTTGGGTACCAACTTTTCCAACTACTATTAAGTGGGTTGGTGGAGAACCAACTTGGGCTAACGATAGATATTGGCAAATCACGTTTCTTTCAAGAGGAACTTATTTTACTGGATCTGCTGTAGGCTACGCCGGGTCTTCACCAACAGAAGCCGTTACTTTAGACGGAACCCCGGCCTCACCTGTAATTAATGGGGATTTAAAAGGCATTCAGTGGCTGGAGCTTGGGTGGAGATTTAAAGCAGATGGTAATGTATATAAATGGAATCATCCAAATAATGTGGGCGGGGCTGGCGAAACTTTATATTCAACTATAACTTGGAATAACATTACTCCATCACAAACATATTATATAAGAGCATCCAATTTCTCAGGCTCAGTTAACTTAAACGTAGTTAATAGTTCTACACTCGACACGTGGATAGCTTTAAACACGACAAGGACCTTTATGGTATACGATAGCAGAACAACAAGTAGTATTGGCACTGAAGATAATGTTATGAAAGTAGAAATATCGGCGAATAGTAGTGGATCACCAATATTGGCAACTGGCTATTATAAAGTCGAATACAGCGGAACTGCGTAGGAAAATAAAATGGCATTAGCACATGTAATGAATTTAGTTAGTAACGCAGGTCTTGTAGTCGCAGGTAATGCCGGGGCTGGCAGTGGCGGTGGCGGCGGTAACTTAGATAGTCAAGTAGTTACTGTTGGTGAATACACTCAAAACAATGCTGGCGGTGGCGGCGTACCATCAAGCGTCACCGTTTACAGAGGCTATCAAGTACCAAACAATACTTTTGGATCCATTAGCGACGGAACAAGTAATATTTATAGTGGCGCTTCAATTCTGAGAATTATGTATTATTGGAATACTGTCTTCGATATCTCTGGAGTAAGCATCCTCATTGATGGTACTAACCTCGCAAATCTCGGATGGACTACTTTAACTATAAGCAGTCTAAGTGTCGCAAGAACGAATGCATCCTATGCCGGAAACGTAGGCGGTGATACGCAGTGGACTTGGACGGTTGGTGGTGGTGATTATACCGGTGCAAATGATCCTTTTGGCGCGAATGGTACAACAACAAATTGTGTGTTTACATAAAAATAAACGAAAGAGAATAAGCTAATGGCACAACCAAATTCAAGAGCAACTTTTAAAGATTGGGTTTTAAGAAAACTCGGTGCCCCAGTGATTGACATTAACGTTTCTGACGAACAGATTGATGATCGTATTGATGAAGCTGTAGATTTTTGGCGCGAGTATCATTATAATGGAAGCCAATTAGTTTATCTTAAACACCAAATTACAGAAGACGATAAGACTAATGGTTATATTGACTTGCCTACAACCATTCTTGGTATTTCTGGTATCTTTGATATGCAGACAAGTATTTCAACCGGTTCAGGAATCTTTAATGTTCAATACCAATTTGTTTTAAATAATCTTGAAGATATTACAGGTTATAACATTTCAAATTATTATATGACAATGTCTCATTTAGCGTTCCTACAAGAAATGCTTGTTGGTAAACCAATGATTCGTTATAATAGACACGTGAATAGATTATATCTTGATTCTGATCATGGTATACTTGTACCTGGCGAATATATTATTATTGAAGCGTATGATGTAATTGACGGATCAACATATACAGATGTATGGGCAGATCGTTGGTTACAAAATTATGCGTCAGCACTCATCAAAGAACAGTGGGGTGCAAACCTAACTAAATTTACCGGAATGCAACTTGTTGGTGGAGTATCTTTCAACGGAGAGCAAATACTTTCCGATGGTAGAGAAGAAAGAAGATTAATGGAAGAAGATGCAAAAGATAACCTACAACCGCTTTCCTACAATTATATCGGGTAATCTATGGGGACTAATACGTTCTTTAACAACTACGCCAGAGTTTCTGAGCAAACACTAATTGATGATTTAGTTATTGAGTCAATTAAGATCTATGGCGTAGATGTTATTTACATTAGCAGAGCGATTAAAGGCCGTGATGTTATTTTTAACGAAGATGACTTTCCTGAATATAATGAAGTGTTTGAATTTGAAACATACGTTAAAAATATGGAAGGCTTTGAAGGCGAAGGTGATTTCCTATCTAAGTTTGGTTTAGAGATAAGAGATCAACTGACTCTCACCGTTGCAAATAGAACTTTTGAAAGATACGTAACTCGTGAAGTTCCAGCAATTGTTCGCCCACGAGAAGGCGATTTAATTTACTTTCCAATAAATGAAAAGATTTTTGAAATTAAGAATGTTGAACACGAAAGTATATTCTATCAAATGGGACAAACACAAGTCTTTGATATTGTGTGCGAATTAATTGAATATAGTAACCAAAGATTTAATACAGGTCGTACTAACATTGATAATTACTTTGCTGATTATAATACAGATATAATTGTTGATGCAAATAATGCAACATTGACTGCCCTTTCTGATACAGATGATCTTGCGGACAACCTTAACTTTGAGATTGAAGGTGATCTTATTCTTGACTTCTCAGAAGTAGACCCATTCAGCGAAAATATACAGATTACGGACTCATAATGGCATTAGCAAATTATTTTTATAATTCTTCGATTCGTAAGTACGTTGCCTTATTTGGTACATACTTTAATCAGCTAGAGGTTAGAAGAACAAGCACTGATGGTACTCTTAATCAGCGACAAATAGTTCCTATCTCATATGCACCATACCAAAAGATATTAGCTCGACTTGAACAAGATCCTATTTTACAAGGTGGGGCAAGTTTTGATGCAGACGGTAATCCTGCGGCTGGCCAGCCATACGCATTGACATTGCCTCGTATGTCTTTTGAGTTAACAAATTTTGCATATGATGCAGAACGAAAAGTTTCGCCGACAAGAAAAGTAAGAAAGACTGTTATAGATGAAGTAAACGGCGGCAGAAGATTCGTATACGCTGGAACTCCATATAATATGGGATTCTCATTATACATAATGGCAAAATATAATGAAGACGCTGTTAAGTTATTAGAACAAATTTTACCATTCTTTAATCCTGACCATACAAGCACTGTAAAGTTAATACCTGGGTTGGAAGCAATGGATATACCTCTTATCTTACAAGATGTATCAGCACAGGATGTATACGAAGGTGGTTTTGAGACAAGAAGAGCTATTGTATATACACTAAACTTTACAATGAAAGGATGGTTCTTTGGTCCTGAAAAAGATAGAGAAGTAATTCGCTTTATTGATACACGATATGCAACTGATACACTAACTGATACACCGTTTGAAGAATTCCAAACTTTTCAGCCTGGAATGACAGCAAATAATACGCCTACATCAGATGTATCATTAACCGTTGATTATAGTTTAATTGATTTTGACGATAACTGGGACAACATAGAGATTATCTCTGATATAGAACCCAGTTAAATCTTGGAATATAATGTAATGAAAATTGGATTTACATGTAGCACGTTTGACTTGCTTCACGCTGGTCATATACAAATGCTTAGAGAAGCAAAAGAACAATGTGATTATTTAATTGTTGGGTTACAAATGGATCCTTCGCATGATAGAGATAATAAAAATCCTCCTATACAAACAATAGTTGAGAGATATAGTCAATTAAAGGCAGTACGCTATGTTGACGAAATTATTCCTTATTCAACAGAACAAGACTTAGAAGATATTCTTGAATTATATACGATTCATGTTAGGATCTTGGGCGATGAATATAGAGATAAAGATTTTACAGGAAAAGATATTTGCCGCAGGCGAGATATTGATTTATTCTTTAATAATAGAGATCACAGATTCAGCAGTACTTTGCTTCGACAGTCATGCGCAATAAATAGTACGGATAAGTAAATAACTTGGAGTTATATTATGATTAGAAAGAAAGCATTGAACCAAGAAATGAGTATGGGTGGTCTTGTACTGGAAATGGCCGCAACGTTCTATAGTGAATTCTTTGTAAGAAAGGATTACGATTGGTGGTATGTAGTACAACCTGGAGACACTGTTGTAGATCTAGGAGCTTGTGTTGGAATGATGTCCGCCGACGCTTTAGATAAAGGCGCTGCTAAGGTTTATATGGTTGAAGCAAATAGAGAATTGCTAAAGACGGCAATTGAAAATGTTTCCGAATATATGATGAATGAACCTGATCCAAAAGTTTATCCGATTAATGCAATTATTGGTACATCTGATGCGGATGGCTGTTATGTAACAAAGAAAGCACCATTACCAACTGATGATATAGATCGTATTTCGTTTAAAGAATTAATAACAAATTACGATATACAAAACATAGATTATTTAAAGTGTGATATTGAAGGAAATGAATACGATGTATTTAATATCGAGAATTTGGATTACTGTTTAAATAATGTAAAACATATCGGTTGTGAAATACATATAAAGGCAACCGAAGAAGGTCCTGAAAAATTTATTAAATTTAGAGACACGTTCTTAAAGCGGTTTGTTGAATCTCCACTTCATAAAGTAAGAAGCATGGATCAATACAATAATGTTGTTAGTGCCATCTGGGATAATGACGTTGTGCGAAACTTGCCATTGAGAAATTCATACTTTATGTTATACATTACAAGAGTTGACGCATGAAAGATAATGGCGATACGATAGCACAGAAATTAAATATGAGACCTTTACAAGAAACTGAAGAATTTAAAGTAAAAGCAGCCGAACAAAAATTAGATCTACAAGGCAATTCTTTCACAACGAACCTAACAGAATATGAAGGTGAGATGGTAGACGATATTAAAAATCTACCACAGGAAGCCGTAAATCAGCCACCTGCCGTTATTAGTATGGCAGCCTCAGAAAATTTAAAAGATATTGAATTAGCGAAAAAAAATATCGAAAATATTATTAGTCTTGGTGATGATTCAGTTAAAGAAATGGTTGAAATCGCAAAGCAGTCAGAATCGCCTCGAGCTTTTGAAGTTGTATCAACGTTAATGAAAGTATTACTCGATGCAAACAAAGATTTCGTTGAAATGTCAACAAAGAAAAGATATGCAAAAGAAGAAGATTCGCAAACCCAAACACAAGTTACTAATAATAATCTAATCATATCCACGTCCGATTTGCTTAAAATGATTAAAGGTGAAAAGCCAGATGGATAAAGGTTACTTAGGTAACTCCTTTCTTAAAAAGATCGGTGAGCAAATTGAATTTACTCCTGAGATGCTTCAAGAATATCTGAAGTGTGCTGAAGATCCTATTTACTTTGCTGAAAACTATATTAAAATTGTACACGTAGATCATGGCTTAATACCTATGAACATGTACGAGTATCAAAAAGATATTGTGCAAAAGATTACAGATGAAAGGCGTTGTGCTGTATTAACATCAAGGCAGGCAGGTAAAACAACAACTGCAGTGGCTGTTATATTACACTACATCCTCTTTAATGAATTTAAAACTGTTGCTGTATTAGCAAACAAGGGCGATGCCGCAAGAGAGGTATTGGGCCGTATACAATTAGCCTATGAAGCATTACCTAAGTGGATGCAGCAAGGTATTGAAGAATGGAATAAAGGTAACATCACGTTAGAGAATGGCTGTAAGATCTATGCAGGTACTACAACATCTTCTGCTATTCGTGGTAAATCTATATCCTTTCTATATCTCGATGAGGTTGCGTTTATTGAAGGGTTTGATGAATTCTTTGCTTCTGTATATCCAACAATATCATCAGGTAAAACAACAAAATTATTAATGACCTCTACACCTAACGGATTGAATCATTTTTGGAAAACCTGTAAAGGTGCTAAAGAAGGTACAAACGGTTATGAATACGTTGAGGTTATGTGGTACGATGTTCCTGGGCGTGACGAACAATGGAAAGATGAAACGCTTGAAGCATTAGATTTTGATATGGAAAAGTTCAATCAAGAATACTGTTGTCAGTTCTTAGGAAGCTCAGGTACACTAATAAGCGGTGCCAAACTCAAAGAACTTGCGCCGTCTAGGCCATTACATGAGGCTGAAGGTATTACACAATATGAAGCGGCACAACAAGAACGTTCATACGTGATGGTAGTTGACGTATCGAGAGGTAAAGGACTCGATTATTCG
>Ga0180120_10001152_pt1 | contig 13519 bp, 7 predicted proteins | sample CPBDNA_3_FD_129677 | JGI IMG/M metagenome (GOLD analysis project Ga0180120, IMG submission 129677) | Freshwater to marine salinity gradient microbial communities from Chesapeake Bay, USA - CPBay_Spr_31_0.2_DNA (version 2) (version 2) | ecosystem: Environmental > Aquatic > Marine > Coastal ... | reverse complement strand
GTGACGTGTTTGTGGTGCTTTTTTTCGGCTTCGTGGCAGTCGGCTGCACTTACTATGTCCAGGTGGGCACGATCACGCGGGATGTCTTACTATTGGGCCTCGGCTGCGGCCTGTTGGTAAATAACATATTGGTGGTCAATAATTACCGAGATCTTAGTGAGGACCGTGCAGCGTGTAAGCGTACACTGGTTGTAATCTTTGGGAGACGCTTCGCGCGAGTGCAGTATTACGCTTCCGTGCTGTTGGCAGGTGCAATAGTGATGAGTTTCTGGGCAATAGGCTATGGTCCATGGGTCTTAATGACGCTCCTTCCGATTAGCTATGCATGGGTACTGGGGGGCCGATTACGACATGCGGAGAGTCCGGTGGATTATTTAGAGGCGTTGAAGGGCTCTGCGAAGGTGGTAGCCGCATATGGAATTCTATTTTCCGCGAGCCTCGTGTTAAGCGTGGTATAAAGTGCTTAGCTCCCTGTGAGGTGCGAAGTATTTCGGAAATCACGGCTGGCCGAATACATCCTTGCCATTTAGGCGGGACACCCTTTGCTTCAGCGGTTTTTCAACAATCTAAGCATTATGACATTTCCAGAACTTTCGCCTCTTCTTCCTGTAGCTCAAGCCGCCGCACCTGGTGGTGGTCTGGGTCAGTTTTTACCGATCATTCTTTTGTTTCTCGGTATGTGGTTTCTGATTATTGCGCCACAGCGCAAGCGCCAGAAAGCCCATGACAAGATGCTCTCTGAGCTTAAAAAGGGCGACGAAATCATCACTACTGGTGGCATTTTCGGAACAATCACCCGCGTGAAAGACGATCGTTTCGTCGTCGAGATCGCCGATGATACCCGAATCGATCTCGCCAAGGGTTTTGTCTCCAGCAAGGTCGAAGCAACTATTGTAGATTAACCTAGTCTTTATCCATATTCATATAGCTTATGTCTGGAAATATATTTTTCAAATTCGCACTCACGGCAGTTATCCTTTTTTGGTGCGTCGCTGAGATTTCTCCGCTTAAGGATCGTCCTTTTGAGGACTACATCGTGGCGCAAGCCACCGCTGAGACAGCAGACTTTGGTGTGATCATGGAGCGCGCTCAAGCGCGAGTCGATTCCAAGCAATCAAAGACACTTTTCCTTGCTCTACGCGAGCTGGGTGCGGAAGAAAATATCGATTTTGCGCTATTTTTCCCAGAGGTGAATTTGCGAGACATTGCGAATCAAAACAAGCGTAACGATATTCTACTCAAGCACATTCTCAAGACCGCGCAGAGCAATCTACGTCTTGGCCTGGACTTAAAGGGAGGCGTCGGTGTGACATTGAAAATCGCGGAGGATGCGCCTGGCAGTAAATTTGAGCAAGCTGAGCAGCTTAAGGACGCGATCGAAATCATGGGAAGTCGCCTTGACGGTCACGGTGTCGCTGAGCCAATTATTCGTCCAGTGGGGGATGATGCCATTGAGATTCAGATCGCTGGCCTGTCGACCAAGGATAATCCTGAGGTGCTTGACGATTTGAAGAAGCCCGCTCGTCTAGAGTTCCGCGCCGTGCATGAGACACTTTATCCAGACACGACTCCGATCAAGAAATACCCCGTCGGCTATGAGGTCCTTGCTGAGGAGAGTGAAGACCGTCAGACCGGCGAGATGATCGAGCGTCGTATGTTTGTAAAACTGATCCCAGAAGCCACGGGCGAGATTGTCGATGATGCCTACATGTCGCAAACGCAGACTGGAGGTTTTCAGGTCAATTTGGAGATGACTAGCGAAGGCGCAGACATCCTCGCGGCGGTTACTGAAAAGATGATTGGCAAGCCACTGGCGATCGTGCTCGACGGCAAGCTTTACTCCGCACCAACCGTGAATGGTGTGCTCGCCAAGCGCGCGCAGATTACCGGTTCATATTCACAGCGTGAAGCGTTTGACCTCGCCAACGTGTTGAACAACCCGCTCGCGGTCGAGTTGCGTGTCGACCAAATGTATGAAGTGCAGCCGACTTTAGCTGAAGGTGCACGTGCAAGCTCCATTAGTGCGGCTCAGTGGGGCGCAGGCCTCGTGATCGGCTTTATGCTGATCTATTATTTTGCTGGAGGTTTGGTCGCCATCATTTCCTCGATAGTGAATATTATCATTGTGCTCGGTGTATTGGCGAGTCTCGGCGCGACACTGACACTGCCTGGTGTGGCTGCATTGATTCTGACACTGGGTATGGGCGTGGATGCCAATATTCTAATTTTTGAGCGTATTCGTGAGGAGCTTAAGTCTGGTAAGAGCATCAAGAATGCGACTGCTGGAGCATTCAGTAAGGTGACTTCGACGATTGTGGACGCCAATGTGACGACTCTGATCACGGCATCTATACTAATTTGGCTCGGGACTGGGCCTGTAAAGGGCTTTGGTATCACGCTGGCAATCGGTATTTGCGCATCGATCTTCTGTGCGCTTGTGGTCACCCGATTCTTGGTCGACTTTCTGGTGCATCGCATTGGTCTGCGTAAAGTCTTGGGTTTGGACATCTTTCCATCTAAGAAGCTTGATTTCTTTAAGTTCCGTAAGCCTGCATTTATCTTATCGTGGCTGATCGTGCTCGTTGGTGTCATCAGTGTAGTGGTGCATCACGACAATATATTGGGTAAGGATTTCACCGGCGGTGATGAGATGACCGTCGATTATGATCAGCGCCTCGATACTGACCAGATCATGCAAGTCGTAGTCGATCAAGATCTCGGCGATGTCACTCCAATCTACCAAAGTCTGATTGGTCAAAATATCGAAGTGTTGAAGTTGCAAACACCCTTTGACGAAGCACGGCCTGTGCTCGAGCAACTGCAAGCGGCATTTCCTGATGCGAACTTGCGCGAAGCAGGAATCACGCAGATCGGCGCATCTGTTTCGAAGAGTATCCAGTGGAATGCACTGTCTTCTGTGCTTTGCGCATTAGGCGGCATCCTACTCTATGTTGCGTTTCGCTTCGAAGTGGGCTACGGAATCGGTGCGGTAATCGCTACGGTGCACGATGTGTTAATGACGATTGGCATCTTCGTCATTTGTGGCGAACTTGATATCTTTGTGAGTGGTCAATTCACTGCTCCGATGTTGGCTGCGATCTTGATGATTGTCGGTTATTCGATCAATGATACCATTGTTGCGTTTGACCGTATCCGTGAAGAACTGGAGTTGAACCCCGGCACAGATTTGCGCTCGATCATCAATCTTGCGCTCAGTCGGGTGTTCTCGCGTACCTTGCTGACCAGTATCACCACCTTACTCGCGGCACTCTCACTTTACATCTTTGGTGCCGGAGTGATTACTGATTTCTCCTTTATCTTTATCATTGGCATCCTGACAGGTACGTTTTCTTCGATATTTATTGCCAGCCCGGTTTTCTACTGGTGGCACAAGGGCGATCGCCGTCATGTTGAAGAGCACCAACTCACGCCGAAACGCTACGATTGGGAAAGCGAAGCCTAACTTCGATTACAGCAGATTTTTAAAACAAGAATGGTGAGTCTTAACGATTCACCATTCTTTGTTTTGAACAATCGATTGGTGTCGCTAATTATACCTGCGACCTTAATAACTTCTAACAACAATACCCTACTAGTAATGCTTTGGACGACCACTGAGACCGATGAAAAGTGCGCTGCTGATTTGAGTGCAGGTCTGGGTGTGTCTCGAGTACTCGGGCAGTTGTTGGCCCAGCGTGATCTTGGCTCAGTCGAAGAAGCGGAAGAGTTTTTGCGTCCGCGCCTAGCGATGTTAGATAACCCATTTGAACTGACTAACCTGCGAGCCGCGGTGACGCGGATCGAGCAAGCGATTGAGGCAGATGAGTCAGTCGTTGTCTTCGGCGATTATGATGTCGATGGAGTGACTAGCACGGTGCAGTTGGTAAGTATGTTACGCACATTGGGCTTGGATCCACGTTACTGCGTGCCCTTGCGTCTGGACGAAGGATATGGCCTCAGTCGTGATGCGATCAATCGAGTCTTTGCGGGTGATGTGCCTGATCTCTTTATCGCGTTGGATTGCGGTACCAACGCGCACGAGCCAATCGCATATCTACGTGAGCTCGGCTGTGATGTGGTGGTGATCGATCACCACCAGACCAAGACCGCAGCACCAGAAGGCTGCATTTTTGTGAATCCGCATGTGAATGACGGCGCAGATGCGCCGTGGCGTGATCTTTGCACCGCAGGCTTGGTGTTTAAGCTCTTGCATGGGTTGCTAAAAAGTCGTCGCGAGGCTGAAGATCCTCGTGTTGATGGGGTTCAGCTGAAAGACTATCTGGATCTCGTTGCGATGGGTACGATTGCTGATTTAGTGCCGCTGCATGGTGAGAATCGGATTCTTTCCTGGTTTGGTTTGCGGCATTTGCGCGCCAATGGTCGTATCGGCATTCGTGCTTTGGCAGAAGTGAGCGGCATGGATGCAAATCAAGAGATGGCGGCTTCAGATATTTCGTTTAAACTTGCGCCGCGTATTAACGCGAGTGGTCGTCTCGGCGATGCGGCGCTGCCGATGAAGCTGTTACTTAGCGACGATATGACGCGGAGTAAACAGATGGCACTCGAGCTTGATGGGATGAATCGAGAGCGGCAAGCGATCGAGCGTGGGATTGCAAGTGAGGCCGAGCGTCGCGCCGATGCAGAGTTTGCAGATTCACCAGGTATTGTGCTGTTCGACAAAGGCTGGCATCCAGGAGTCGTGGGGATTGTTGCGAGTCGTGTAAGTCGTCATTTTCATAAACCTTGCGTAATATTAGGTTGCGATGGCGATGAAGCGCATGGCTCTGGGCGCAGTGTTGCGACGGTTAATTTAGTTGAGGTCTTTCAGCGCTGCACCGACTTGCTGGGCCATTGGGGCGGACATCCAATGGCGGCCGGTGTGTCCCTGCAGGCGACTAATGTTAAAGCATTTACTGAGCGCTATATTGAGAGCTTAAGAGAGCTTCATCCTGAAGGGCTACCCGAGCCTTCGTTGAAATTATCTACGTGGCTGGAGCTTGAAGATTTGGAGAAAGGTTTATTGGAGGAGTTGGATCGCTTGCACCCATTTGGGCAAGGTAATGCCGAGCCAGTTTTCGGAATTCGCGGCGTTGCGTTAACCGAAGCGCCAAACGCATTTGGTGAGGGAAACTTTCGTTTTCGTTTACCTGCGGTGCAACGCGCGCGTAGCGGAGTGGCTGGGATCGCTTGGCGCATGGCCGAGGTACCAGTAGTTGGCCAGTCAATTGATATGGCGTTGCGCTTCTCGTGGAACTACTGGCGCAATAATCGCTACCCGCAAGTTACATTGATCGACTGGAAGCCGTCAGCCTAACAAAAAGGTAGGCGCCGCCAGTACCGAACGCGAATTGCTGAGACTGGCTACGAGTCCATTGAATGTTGGTCAGGCGAATTGCAAATCCGGGTCGACAAAATCGCTAAATCTGACAGTGCTAATGTGTATGACGTATCCTGCTTCTAAAATCCTACTTGGTGTCAATGTTGATCACTGCGCGACAGTGCGTCAGGCGCGCTTTCGTGAGCATGTCATGGATCATGGCAATGAGGTTGAGCCAGATCCAGTCGCTTTTGCGCTACTCTGCGAGCAGGCTGGAGCAGATGGTATTACCATGCATCTGAGAGAGGATCGTCGCCATGTGCAGGATTCTGATATTCGCCGCGCACATGAGCAGATTAATACACGACTCAATTTCGAAATGGGATGTTCGGATGAGATTGTTGCTCTGGCGCTAGAATTGAAGCCACACTCGGTTTGCCTCGTGCCCGAGAGTCGCGAGGAGGTAACCACCGAGGGAGGCTTGGATGTAGTCGGGCAGAAGGCGCGCGTCGCCGATGTTGTCACAGCCATGACTGAGGCTGGCATTATTACCAGTTTGTTTATTGATCCTGATGTTGCGCAAATTGAAGCTGCTGCGGAGCTGCAGAGCCCGTGGATTGAGTTACACACCGGCGCTTATGCGAATGCATACTACGGCGATGGCCGTGCCGCAGAACTACAAGTATTAAGAGATGGTGCGATTCAAGCGCATCGCTTAGGCTTAGTGGTCAATGCTGGGCACGGCATTAACTATTTAAACATCGAAGAGGTCATTACGATTCCGCATCTTCATGAGCTAAATATCGGCCATACGATCGTCAGCCGTGCTCTGTTTGTTGGCATTGAGCAAGCAGTGCGTGAAATGAAGGCTTTTCTAATTTAGAAACTTGTTTGTTCAGTTGTTTCGAGTGCTTTTATTCGAAAATGTTTTGCATGATTAGTCATGACAGTGAGTAGCTGCCGCTTTGGCCGAATTGACTAGAAAATGCCTTGAGATCTTAGCTAATGGGCTGGCCCAATTAGGGATTATAAAAACGCTGAGTCGCGTGCTATAATACTTCTAAAAATACGGTGATTAAAGTGGCTCGCTTATCGAGTGTACATTTTTTTGCTTGATAAGAACTAAAAAAGCAGTAAAAAATAAGGTATGAACCCTATTTTAAAGCTAGTCTTAATCATTCATATTTTTAGTTTTAGTTCACTGGCGACGGCCGAGGGCGCGTTTGTCGGAGAGACTTTGTTGAAGAAAGGTGGCTTCTTCAATAGTAAGGCCGATACAAATCATGTACGCATTTATGGCGACCCGACTATTCACTCTAATTTAAAAAATGGCGTGTTGGTGAGGGGCGATCGTTACAGCGAGATGTGTCGCGATGGAAATAGGCCATTAAGCTTGGCAGCTTTGTGGAACTCACCCTGCATAATGTGCTGGCTGTCCCATGACCAAGAAAATCGCTATGAAAAGATCAGTACTTGCTTGTTCATGCCAATCAGTATTTCGAATCAAACATGTAAATCTATTAATGAATTACTAGAGAACCCACAGCACTTAAGCTTTAATAGTAAGGTGCTTCACCGGATGGATGAGGATCAAAGTAACTTTAGTGAGCGGAATGATACGATCGTTGGGGCGAGCTCTAGAATTGAAGGGAATCAGGATAGTAGCCCACTGGTTGAACTATTGAGCGCAAATGGATTAAAGCTTTTAGATGCCGACGCATTTATTGATGAGTATGATCCCTCTATGCTCCCCAGTGTTTCAGAGTTGTCGGTTTACGCGTTGTTTGTTGGCAGCCTTCTGACTGCAGCTTTAATCATATTGATCAGAGGCTCAATGGCTACTTGAGCTTTAGTGGTTCTGCTTTTTCTGCAGTATATGCGATGAGCTCAGGATATTAATTATACGTGGCCTGCCCAATATTGATTGAAGTGTTGCATCTTATTGCCTAGCCGATCAGCTGTTAATTTGGTGATCGCAGCAGTGGTAGGCGATCATCTTACGCCGAATGTCGCATTGTATGATTTAAGTAGATCGTCGCTGAGTATTCGAACTGCTCAACAGTTGGCGCGATGGGTGAGCGAACATGAGATACTACGCATAAAAAAGTCGTGCCATTCAAATGTTTGTTCGGCATGATTTACGTTTTAGTTTAAAAGTTATCGATTGCCAGACCAAGCATTTTAATATGAAAGGATTATCCTCAGCCAGCCCTGTACTGACTTGCCGACAGGCGCTTGAGTTGGAAACATCAATATTGCAGGATGAATCTGCACAGTGGGCTGCGGTGCAACGGGCAGGTGTGAGTGTTGCCAATGCGATTTATCTAGATTTTCAGGAGTTGCAGCCACTGCCCGAAAAATTCCGTGCACTGGCGCTGATCGGTAAAGGGCACAATGCGGCCGATGCATTGATTGTATGCGCGCAGATCTTAGCCGATTTCCCTCGGGCGAGTGTCACGCTACTATTAACTGCAGAACCTGAGTCGATGAAGCCGCTGGCGAAGCGAGCATATGATAACCTCAAAGGCCGTGTGCATATTCATCTTGTTGGAGAGGATCAAGACGAAGCAGCGATCCATGCGCTATTATCCGAAGACTCCAAAGGTAACGGTTATGCGATGTGTATCGATGGGCTGCTAGGTATGTCGTTTGTGCCTCCCGTCCGAGAGAGCATGCGGACTTTACTCGGTGCGATCAATCGCTACGAGCATATCGGTCTGCGTGCGGCAGTTGATTTACCAAGTGGCAAGGGTGATATCTCGGACGAGATGTGCTTTCAGGCTGACTTTACCTATGCTACCGGAATTGCCAAGAAGGTGCTCTTCGAGGGCATTGCAAATTGTGGTCGTGTACGCTATATGGATCTCGGTTTTTTCGATGCCGAGCCGAATCATGCATTACACGCATCGGAATTGGTGTTACACCAATCCATCTTAAATCCATTGCGGGCGTTACGTCCAGCTTCCGTTGATAAGCGTTCCTTTGGTCACATATTTATACTCGGAGGGTCCGCATTTATGCCGGGAGCGTTGCTAATGGCGGTGCAGGCGGCAGTGCGCTCCGGGGTGGGATTGGTAACTGCATTTGCCCCGCAGTCTGTGGCGGCGACTTTGGCTGCGCAAGTGCCAGAAGCGATGTGGGTCCCGTGGCCTGAAACAAGCAATGGTACGCTCAGTCCACGAGCAATGCCTTTGCTTCTAGATCGAATCGAGCAATGCACGGCAGTTTTACTGGGACCTGGTATGGGTAAAGATCGTAATACTGAAATGCTGGTGCAGAAAGTGATTCAGCTCGTTGAGCAACCAGTGATACTTGATGCGGACGCTTTGGGGATAAGGGCCATAGAGCTGGCAACTAAGCGCAAGTCTTCGATGGGGCCCGTTATATTAACTCCGCACATGGGCGAATTTATGCACATAGCGAAGCTCGATCAGCCGGATTATTCAAACGAGACTTTGATGGACTTTTGTCAGCGCTATGAGGTGATGACCGTCCTTAAATCGACACACACGCGACTATGTGATGGTGAAAAGGTATGGTATAATGTGTGCGGTGGTCCGGTCTTATCTCGCGGCGGTAGCGGTGATTTGCTTGCTGGCTTAATCGGTGGTATGGTTGCAAAAGATAATCCAAGTATTCAAGCATCGATAGCTCGTGGCATCGTGCTGCACGGTGAAGCGGCCCAGCACTTGGCGCGTGCACACGGTCAGACCGCGGTGCATACCACCCAGTTGCTCGATTATATGACGGATGTGTTACGCTCGACTTGAGTGACCTGCAGCGCGCGCAGTAGCGATTGATTCTCTCAAGTAAAATAAGATTGTGATGATTTAGGTTTTTACTAGCGTTAGTAAATGCCAGCACAGCTAAGTCAACGCCAGGCACTTTTGGCACTCAATGCGCTACCGCATGTTGGCCCGGTGACTCTGCGGCGTTTAATGGATGTCTTTAATCGTGATGCCGTCGCAGTTCTTTCTGCGCCCAGAGCGCAATTGCTTGAAGTGGAAGGAATTGGAAAAAAGGTTGCTGATACACTGATTGATTGGCCAGACCAGTTTGATTTGGCGAAAGAGGTTACTCACATGCGCCGCACCGGGACACGCTTTTTTATCCAAGAAGATGTGAAGTATCCGGAATTGCTACGCGAAATATACGATCCACCAATTGGTTTGTATTGGCAGGGTGAATACATTGTCGATCGGCCTTGTGTCGCAATTGTCGGTACCCGTCGATCAACTTTATATGGTCGTCGTGTTGCAAAAAGAATTGCCGCAGAATTGGCACGGCTTGGGTTTTGTGTCGTTAGCGGTATGGCTAGTGGGATCGATACAGCTGCACACGAGGGGGCACTGGAGGTCGGGGGCAAAACTGTAGCGGTGTTTGGCTGCGGATTGGATACGATTTATCCGCCGGAGAATAAAGACTTGTATGAAAATATAGTTGCGCATGGCGCGGTCGCGAGTGAGTTCCCTTTTGGACGCCGTGCAGATCGACAGACTTTTCCGATGCGCAACCGAGTGGTGGCTGGTATGTGCCAAGGAGTGATTGTGATCGAAAGTGCGGTGTCGGGAGGTAGTATGATTACTGCGCGTTTTGCGGGTGAGCAGGGGCGCACGTTGATGGCGGTGCCTGGCCGAATCGATCAAGCAAGCAGTGGCGGCTGTCATCAGTTAATTCGCGATGGCGCAATCATGGTGACTTCGGTGGATGATATTTTGGAAGAGCTTCGCTACAAGCGCACGCAGTTCCCAGCGCAGGAATCAGAGCTGGGTCTAAAGGATGCGGGATCGCCACCACCGTCGCTGTCAGAGGCAGAGCAAGCGGTGATGGATTGTTTTGTTGGAGGTGAAATGGCATCACCCGATGTATTGGCGGAGCGTCTAGAGAGGCCTATCTCCGAGATCTCGGGGATTCTGATGGGGCTCGAATTGAAGCGCCTGGTTGGTAAGCGAGCGGATGGTCGCTTCGAGGCACGGTAACTGGCGCCTGTGTAATTACCTTTTAGAATTCGGTTCGACTGCCACATAAAGACGCCCAACTCTGTCGGAGTTGGGCGCCTGTGAGAGTAAGCGTTGTGCGAGTCTTACCGGAGGCTTACTAGTAGGTCCTTGGAATCCACTTGGTCGCCAGCTTGAACTTCGACTTTATCGATGACACCATCGGCTAGGGCGTAAACTGTGGTTTGCATTTTCATCGCTTCGAGCACGAGGAGCTTGTCCTTCTTCTTTACCTTCTGACCCATGGAGACCGCGACACTGCTAACCATTGCCGGGATGGGTGCACCGACTTGCATCTTATTTGCAGGGTCGGCTTTCGCGCGCTTTTTGGTCTCAGTCTTGATGGACTTATCCAGGATCACGCATTCTCGGGCGCGGCCATTGAGTTCAAAGGTCAAGGTGCGTTCGCCATCTTCGTTTGGCTCTGAGACATAGATGAGCTTTACGATCAGGGATTTGCCTTCTTCGATATCCACCGTAATTTCTTCGCCTGGTTTAAGGCCGTAGAAGAAGGCTGGCGTAGGTAACACGCGAGCGTGCCCATTTTGTTTTATATACTTATCGAGGTCGGTGTAGACCTGTGGATACATGAGATAGGCAAACAGGTCGTCGTTGTTGATCTCGCGCTTGAACTGTTTGCTGATTTCTTGTCGTTTCGCTTCTAGGTCAATTTTCTCAGCGCGCGCGCCGGGGCGTCCTTTGAATGGCTTGCGGTCGCCGAGCACGACTTTTTGCACTGCCTTGGGCCAACCGCCCTTGGGTTGGCCTAGCCCGCCTGAGAGCATGTCGACGACGGATTCTGGAAACGCAGTGCCAGGCTCGAGGTTGACGAGGTCTGCGGGTTCGACGCCTTTGGTGAGCAAGAACATTGCAAGATCGCCGACGACTTTTGAGGAGGGAGTGACTTTGACGATGTCGCCAAGTAAGTGGTTTACTTCGTGGTAGTAGCGCACGACTTCAGGCCAGCGCGCCCCGAGTCCAAGGGCACGGGCTTGCTCACGAAGGTTCGTGTATTGGCCACCTGGCATTTCGTGTGTGTATACCTCGGCAGATCCAAACTTGGGGCTGGTATCGAAGGGGCCGTAGAATTGGCGAACCGCCTCCCAGTAGATCGAGAGTTCATTGAGAAACTGAAGGTCCAGACCCGTATCGCGTTTGTCGCCACGCAATGCGTTGACGATAGAGTTGAGGTTGGGTTGCGATGTTAGGCCTGACAGCGATGCGGTAGCAAGGTCGACGACATCAACGCCGGCTTCCGCGGCCTTAATGATCGAGGCTCCGGCGATGCCAGAAGAGTCGTGCGTATGGAAATGCACGGGGATGGCGATTTCGCTGCGCAGCGCTTTGACGAGCTTGAATACTGCGTGCGGAGTGCAGAGGCCTGACATGTCTTTCAGCGCGAGGACGTGTGCACCCATCTGCTCGAGTTCTTTGGCCATGTTGACGTAGTACTGGAGCGTATATTTGTCGCGCTTGTCGTCCAAGATATCACCCGTATAGCAGATAGTGGCCTCGCACACAGAGTTGGTGTCCTTGCGGATCGACTCCATCGCTACCTTCAAGTTGGGCAAATAGTTGAGCGAATCGAAGACGCGGAAAATATCCATGCCCGACTCGGCGGAGTGCTTGATGAAGCCGCGAATCACATTGTCGGGATAGTTGGAGTAGCCCACTCCGTTTGCACCGCGCAGTAGCATCTGGAAGCAGATGTTCGGGATGCGCTCGCGTAGTCGGCGAAGGCGCTTGAATGGGTTCTCATGCAGAAAGCGCATGGAGGTGTCGAAGGTGGCACCGCCCCAGCACTCCAGTGAGTAGAGGTCGCCTGCGCGCTGTGCGATGGCGTCGGCTACCTTGAGTTGGTCGTAACTGCGCATGCGGGCCGCGAGCAGTGACTGGTGGGCGTCACGCATCGTGGTATCAGTGACGAGTAGCTTCTTCTGCTTGCGGGTCCACTGAGCGAATTTCTCTGGGCCGTGCTTGGTTAGGTAATCTTTAGTGCCCTTGGGGAGTGGCTGCGTGTGGTCGTACTTTGGAACAATCACCGGCAAGTCCATTACAGGTACGGGACGGCCTTTGACTTGGTCGTTGCCGTTGACGATCGTTTCTCCGAGCAAGTTTAAGAGCTTAGTTGCACGGTCACGACGGCGCTTAAAGTTGAAGAGCTCCTTGGAGGTGTCGATCAGTGTGGTGGTCGCTTGGCCTGATACGAAGATCGGGTGGTTGACCACATTTTCGATGAAAGGGATGTTGGTCTTCACGCCGCGGATGCGCATTTCGCTAAGCGCACGGTCCATGCGCTGGATCGCGAGTTCGAAGGTGCTGGCAGATGCGGTGAGTTTGACTAGGAGGGAGTCGTAGAAGGGAGTGATAATTGCTCCGGTATCGCCCATTGCTCCGTCGAGTCGGATACCGAGCCCTGCTGCCGAGCGGTAGTTAACGATTTTGCCGTAGTCGGGGGCAAAGTTCTTCTCTGGATCTTCGGTGGTGATCCGTGCTTGAATTGCAACGCCGTTGCGTGGGACGTCTTCCTGCTGAGGAATGCCGACCTCTTTGGAGTGTAGGCTGTGTCCTTGGGCAATTAGAATTTGGCTGCGCACGATGTCGATGCCTGTGATGACTTCGGTGACGGTGTGCTCGACCTGAATGCGTGGATTCATTTCGATGAAGAACCACTCGTCGCAATCAAGGTCATAAAGAAATTCGACAGTGCCAGCGCTGTAGTAGCCAATTGACTTGGCGATTTTGACGGCAGCATCGCAGAGTTCAGCGCGAACTTCGTCTGGCAAACCAATTGATGGCGCAATTTCGACGACTTTTTGGTGGCGACGTTGCACTGAGCAGTCGCGCTCATGCAGATGCACGACATTGCCCTGCTTATCGCCTAAGATTTGTACTTCGATGTGTTTGGCGCGCTCGATGTAGCGCTCAAGGAATACAGCTGAATTACCAAACGCGCGTTGCGCTTCGCCCTGTGCCTCCTCGAGGAAGTCCTTCAAGTTTTTAGGATCTTTCACGACACGCATCCCGCGGCCACCGCCACCAAAGGCTGCCTTAATGATGAGTGGAAAGCCGATTTTCTTGGCAGTTTTGAGCGCTGCGTCTGGGTCAGAAATTGGGTCTTCGGTGCCTGGTAATGTCGGGACGTTTGCTTGATCGGCGATCTTGCGCGCCTCGATTTTATCGCCCATGCGCGCGAGTAAGTCAG
>Ga0180120_10001151_pt1 | contig 13525 bp, 17 predicted proteins | sample CPBDNA_3_FD_129677 | JGI IMG/M metagenome (GOLD analysis project Ga0180120, IMG submission 129677) | Freshwater to marine salinity gradient microbial communities from Chesapeake Bay, USA - CPBay_Spr_31_0.2_DNA (version 2) (version 2) | ecosystem: Environmental > Aquatic > Marine > Coastal ... | reverse complement strand
AACTATATGGATACGTTTGGTACGACTGCTATCTGGGACTGTATCATCTATCGATACTTAAATGAGCGTAAGATTGCTGTGCCACCGATGACTCGGAAGTTCAAAGAACCGTATCCAGGTGGCTACGTAAAAGACCCTCACGTTGGTATGAGTAAGTGGGTGACATCCTTCGATTTGAACTCACTCTATCCTAATCTGATTGTGCAGTATAATATGTCGCCTGAGACCCTTCTAGAGGAATGCGGTGACATTAGAGCTAGTGGGGTTGATTACTATCTCGACAACGACATCGATCCTGAATTACGTGAACGAAACCTATCTGTTGCTGTCAATGGGTCTATGTACACCAAGGAGAAGCGTGGTGTAATGCCGTCTATCATTATCGACTTATATGACGAACGTCGAGAAATTAAGAAGTCTATGTTGTCGGCGGATGCTGAGCTACAGCTATTGCAAACAGAGCTTAACGAGCTTGAACGTGCGTGACTATTTTGGGAACCCATACTTTCGGAGATAGCGATTTGTATAAATAATACTTTGATTGTCAAAGTAAGGGTTCCCCAAATGCAAACTGTATACAAGATCACCAATAAGCAGAACCAGAAGTATTATATCGGAGTTCATAAAACCGACGATCCTTATGATAGTTATATGGGATCGGGCATTGCAATAAAGCGGGCTATTGCGAAGCATGGACTAGATTGCTTCACTAAAGAAGTTCTATACACATTTGACACAGAGTCTGAAGCGTACGAAAAGGAGAAAGAGTTACTTGAGGGAATATGGAAAGGCCCTATGACATACAACATGACGGCTGGTGGGGTAGGGGGTTATGCGCATATCGATCAGTCTGGTGATAACAATTATATGCGAAAAAGTGAAAATGTAGACCGGCACGTAGCTATTAAAAGGTCGAATGGTAGTTATCAAACCGAAAAGTTCCTTAAGGCAGCCGAAGCAAATCGACAAAAAGCTGCCGTTGCTTGGACTGGATCCCTTCACTCTGTGGAATCTAAGATCGCCATAAGTTCTTCTAATAAGACATATTGGGTCGAGAATCGGGAAGACATCATCGCTGGTATGCGGGAAGGTAGACACGCATACACGTTACAGTCTCCTGATGGCAAGATCGTCGAGTTGCATCGGGGCCAGCTGTCCGAATGGTGTGTTGAGATGGGACTTGCTGTTTCGACATTCTCAACAAAGCCAGATGGCGCAATTATTAAGAGAGGTAGGGCGAAGGGATGGCAGATACTAGGACGCCGGTAGACTCGGCATTATACGACGAGTGTTACGAAAAGGCCGAGTTGGCTTTTGTTAATAATTTGATTGACACCACTCAAATTTTGATGTATACTATACATCTATATGAATCTAAAGGCGGTAAGTATGCAAATGACCAACAGAGAAGATCGGATACTTGAGCTAAAGCGACAGATCGAAGATAAGAAGCGTATTAAGGCTAATCTGGATAATAACCAGATGGCGATTAAGATCATGCTCAACTCATTATACGGAAGTTTGGGTAATGCGTACTTCCGATACTTTGATATGAGAATCGCCGAGGGTATTACTCTATCTGGTCAGTTAGCGATCAAGTGGGCTGAGCGAGCGATGAACTCCTCGATGAATGATATACTTAAGTCCGATAACATAGACTATGTTATTGCTATGGATACCGACTCGCTGTATGTTAATATGGAACCACTAGTTAGCGCAGTCAATCCAGCTGATCCTGTTAAGTTCATCGATCAAGCGTGCGAGAAGAAGATTGTGCCTATTCTTGCAAAGGCATATGATGCCATGTTCACTCGTATGAATGCGTACGAGAGTCGAATGGTGATGTCCCGAGAAGCTATTGCTGATAAGGGTATCTGGATGGCAAAGAAGCGTTACATTCTCAATGTGTACAATAACGAGGGTGTTCAATACGCTGAGCCTAAGCTGAAGATCATGGGCATCGAGGCAGTCAAGTCGTCTACACCTCAAGTGGTGCGAGACAAGTTCGTTAAGGCGTATCGACTGATGCTAAACTCGAATGAAGCTGAGTTGCAGAAATTCGTGTCAGACTTCTTCGAGGAGTTCAAGTCTTTGCCTCCAGAAGACGTGTCTTTTCCTCGAGGCGTTAGTGATATTAAGAAGTGGAGTGACCAGCATACCATCTACAAGAAGGGCACTCCAATACACGTTCGAGGTGCTCTGCTATATAATCAGCAGCTTAAGAAATCTAAGTTAAACCAAGAGACCATCAAGAATGGTACGAAAGTGAAGTTCTGTTACATGAAGATGCCGAATCCTGTTATGGAGAATGTCATCTCGTTTACAAACTTCTTACCCGAAGAGTTTGGTCTAAATCAGTACATAGATTACGAAACTCAATTTAACAAGACGTTCAAAGAGCCCCTGAAGTTGGTGTCAGATGCAATCAACTGGGAACTAGAGTACGTCAACTCACTAGAAGGATTCTTTTCATGAACCATGAGTTTAACGATTTCGGCTTTTGTTCGGTCGATGAGGATGAGCTAGAGGTAGTACAACAAGCCCAGTCCAGTGCAGCAGGATCTGCCCAAGGCGCTACTGAACTACAGAACAAGCTCGATGATCTATACGGAGCAATCACCCCACTGCTGAACAACCTAAAGGCTAACCCATCTAAGGAGTACATCCTCTGGCCCAATCGAACCGAAAAAATTGAGCAATTTGAGAAGAAATTGTTTGACCTTTACAACAGATAGTGTTATAATAGCTTCTTTGAACAACAATACAATAGCTGGAGAAAAGCGATGTCCTCATTAATGGAAAAAATGGCCAAGAATTCTACGATCAAACTCACTGCACCTCTGCTCGATTCTAAGGTCTACGGTAAGAAGGAGATGTCTCCCACGCCAGTGCCTATGATCAACGTAGCGCTGTCTGGTCGTGTCGACGGTGGTCTTGTACCTGGACTGCTGATGCTTGCTGGGCCATCTAAGCACTTCAAGTCTGCGTTCGCATTGCTCATGGCAGCTGCATACCAGAAGAAGTATAAGGACGCAGTAATCTTGTTTTATGACTCTGAGTTTGGCACACCTCAAGCATACTTCGAGTCGTTTGGTGTCAACATGGATCAAGTTATTCATACGCCGATCACGAACGTCGAAGAGTTGAAGTTCGACATTATGAAGCAGCTGGAGTCTATCACTAAAAATGATAAAGTTTGTATCATCATCGATTCGATTGGTAACTTAGCTTCAAAGAAAGAAGTTGAAGATGCGATGAACGAGAAGTCTGTTGCAGATATGTCTCGGGCGAAACAGATGAAGTCTCTGTTCCGTATGATCACACCGCACTTGAATCTTAAAGATATACCTCTTGTTGCGGTGAACCATACGTATAAGGAGATCGGTCTCTATCCTAAAGATATCGTTTCAGGTGGGTGTGTCGTCGAAGGCACTATGATCCAAACACCCGATGGTCTTAAGCCAATAGAGCAGTTTGCAATCGGTGATACTGTTGTGACGAACTATGGTACTAATACAGTAAGTCACGTTTGGAACCCAGAGACGCTCGATGAAGGCACTCCTGAGTGTTATGAGATCGAGTTTGAGGATGGACACTCCGTGACATGTTCCGCCGACCATAAGTTTATAGTTGATGGCGAATGGGTTTCTGCTAAAGACTTGGTAGAAGATATGGAATGTGAAGTAGTGTAAGTATCGGTAGAGTAGTAAGGTTCCAATTTGTATATATAGTAGTGCGAGTTACTATAACAACAAAAGGGGAACCTTACATGAACTATTTATCCATATACAATTCTCTCATTGAAAAGAGACTGCTCATCCCAGTTCCGAATATTGAGTATTCGGAACAACATCACATCAAACCAAGGTGCTTAGGCGGAGATGATTCGAAAGAAAACCTAGTACGACTGACGGCCAGAGAGCATTTTATGGCACACTGTCTATTGTATAAACATTATAGAACTTCTAAGTTGGCACATGCTTGGTACTCTATGCTCCGATGCGATAAGAATCAGAAGAGATTTTTTACGGCCAGAGAGCACGAATCCGCCAAAAAGGCTCATATAGAGGCATTGAGAATTAGCATGAAAGGAGATAAGAACCCATTCTACGGTAAAACTCACACAGATGAGACTAAGAAGAGCATATCCGAAAAGATCACACAATGGCATCAAGATAGAGAAACTCCAAAGGAGCAGATTGAGAGCTGGGTAGAGCGTGTTGCAAAGCTACCCGCAAGCGAAAAGCAAAAGCAAGTTGTAGGCGCTTTGTCGAAGAACAAAATCACATTAAAAAATATCCACACAGGAGAGTGTAAAAGAATTGACAAATCGGAAGCAGTGCTGTATAATCTAGATATATGGAAACATCCAGGCGTAGTTACGCCTCAGAGAAGAGATTCGTGTGTCCACTGTGGAATGGAATCTGTCGCAGGAAACATAGCACGATGGCACAACGACAACTGTAAACACAAAGATAAGCTACTCAACCTATAAGGAATACATTATGAGAATTAAGTCGGTCAAATCTATTGGCAAAAAGCCTGTTTATGATCTGTCAATCAATTCTGATGAATATGATAAGCAACAATACACGCTAGCCAATGGTGTCGTTTCACACAACACAGGCGCTTATTACAGTTCAGATGCTATCTGGATCATTGGTCGTCAGCAAGAGAAGGTTGACAAAGAGATCACTGGCTACCACTTCATCATCAACATCGAGAAGTCTCGCCATGTACGAGAGAAGTCTAAGATTCCGGTTACTGTTACCTTTGAGGGTGGTATATCGAAATGGTCTGGCTTGATGGATGTTGCGGAACGTGGCGGGTATCTAGTCAAGCCCACCATTGGTTGGTACGAAGCCATCAACCCCGCTACCGGCGAAGTTCTCAGCACTAATAAGATGCGAGCTAAGGAGATCCATGATAGTTCGGAGTTTTGGTTGATGATGTTTGAGAAAACAGATCTTGCATCTTACATCAAAAACAGTTATACTATGACTTCTGGCCCACTTATGGGCGATGACAGTGAAGTCAATATCAAGGAGATATTAACGGATGATTGAGAATACGGTACTTGCAGGGCTATTACATAATGATGACTATATGCGAAGGGTTATTCCCTTCCTGACAGAGGAGTACTTCGGGGACTTCAGTGAAAAGACGCTCTACAATGCCATTACTCTATACATTCAAGACTACAACGGGGTGCCCACTAAAGGGGCACTTCGGATCGCAATAGAAGAAAAGAGTAATCTCAATGATGATCAATACAAGTCTATCATTGATGTTCTGGATGGACTCGAGTATGATGCTAAGACTGACATCGAATGGTTGGTCGATAAGACCGAAAAGTTCTGTCAGGATAAGGCAATCTACAATGCTGTTCGTGAATCGATTCTAGTGTTAGATGGTCACCATAAAGACTTGGACAAGGGTTCTATTCCCGACCTGCTGTCCAAAGCTCTGGGTGTATCATTCGACCAAAGTATTGGTCACGACTTTCTGGAAGATTCTGATCAACGATTCGACTTCTATCACACTAAAGAGGATAAGATCGCATTCGACTTAGATCTATTCAACCAGATCACGAAGGGTGGTATATCACGTAAGTCACTGTCCGTTGCACTAGCTGGTACAGGTGTTGGTAAAACGTTGTTCATGACGCACTGTGCATCAGCCAATCTAATGGATGGTAAGAACGTACTATACATCACAATGGAGATGGCGGAGGAGAAGATCTCGGAGCGTATCGATGCGAATCTACTCAACACTACTATCGACTCTCTACAAGAGATTCCTCGTGAGGTGTATAACAAGAGACTTGATCGAGTTAAGGCCAAGACTACAGGTAAGCTCATCGTAAAAGAGTTTCCCACTGCTAGTGCTGGTTCTGCTCACTTTAGGCACCTCTTGAATGAGTTGAAGCTCAAGAAAAACTTTATACCAGATGTTGTCTATATCGACTACCTAAATATATGTACCAGTGCTAGAATGAAAGCTGGTGGTAACGTCAACTCATACACGCTGATCAAAGCGATTGCTGAGGAGTTACGTGGTCTTGCTGTAGAGTTCAATGTTCCTGTCATGACTGCTACGCAAACTACCAGAACCGGTTACTGCCTTGATCCTTACACTGAGGTACTATCTGACAACGGCAAGAAGCTGTTAAAGGACGTAATCATCGGCGATAAACTGCTGTCAGACGTAGGTTACAATACGGTGAAAACCGTGTTTCCTGCCCAACACAAGATGACGTACAAGGTTCGAACTAAGTCAGGTAAAACCATATATTGTTCTGCCGACCACTTGTTTCCCACTGCAAACGGTGATGAGACCAGTATATCGAGAGGATTGTCTGTAGGAGATAGCTTGATTGTAAAATGATCATATTGAGTGTTGATCTTGAGGTTACATTTTATATAAATAAACTATATAAAGAGGATACCGTCATGACCAACAGAACTAAAGTTAACTATCGTAAAATATGGGAAACCCATCATAAAGCGTGCATACTTAAAGGAATGCACATACATCATATTGATGGTGATTCCCATAACAATAGCGTCGACAACTTATCAATATGCACTCCAGACGAGCATTGGAGTATCCATAAGGAAAATGGTGATATAAGATGCTTAAATGGCAAATTCGTTCAAGGTGCTAGTGCAGCAGGCAAGAAAGGAGGTAAAGCCGGAATTGGTTGGAAACACACTGAGTATTCTCTGCGTAAATTGTCAGACTCACTCAAAGACTTATATAAACGTAGAGGCGGATCACAATTAGCTGGTAGAGCTATAACTGCTGAGCATAGGATCAATATTGGAAATGGCGTACGAGGTGAAAAAAACGGAATGTTCAATAAAACTCATTCAGCGGAAACTCGACGAAAGATTGGTGAAACTCGTAGACGTGAAGGTATTGTTAGCAGACCTGCTGGGTGGCACCATGATGAGGAAACTAAGTCTATCATCTCTAAAAAGAAGAAAGACTTCTTTGCAGCAGGTGGCAAAAACCACACCGCAAAAAAGTGGGACTTATATGATCAAAACTTAAATTTGTTGTATGCTTCCTTATACAAGTGTGATATAATGGAACATTATAACCTAACTGATAGGGAATATAAGACTTTTCTCGTTTATATGCGCCGCAATGAATATAGTAAAGTTTACCCTAAATTGAATATACTGATCAAAGAGGCAAAAGATGATTGATGAAATAGTTTCGATCGAAGAAGTAGGCACACGGGATCTTATTGACATCGAGGTGAGTGGCAACCACTTATTTTTCGCAAACGAGATATTGACGCACAATTCATCGTCGGATTTGAATTTGGAGGATACGTCAGAGTCGTTTGGTTTGCCAGCAACGGCAGACTTTATGTTCGGTCTAATCTCAACTGAGGAGCTAGAAGATCTTGGTCAGTTGATGGTTAAGCAGCTCAAGAATCGTTGGGGTCCTACCGACTTCCTGAAGCGTTTTGTCATTGGCATTGATCGAAGCAAGATGAAGTTGTTTGATGCCGAAGACTCTGCTCAAACGGGTATCGTTGATGATGGACCTGCGTTCGATAAGAGCAAGTCTGGTGGTAGAGTTAGTTCTGAGAAGTCTGGATCTGAAGGTGTGCTAACTTTCAGGAATAAGCAAGCAAGTAAACCGAATGCCGGTGGATTTGGTGGATTCAAATAGGAGATACGTATGAGGTTTTGGATAATAAGCACTATTGCACGATCCTTACTAGGAGCAGCTTCTGTGAAGTGGGTCAGTGACACTCGTGCCGGAAATTGGTGTTATGATAAGTTTGATAGTATCGCTGATTGGGCATCTGATAGGTATGGTCTAGACGTTTTGGATAAAGAGAATGTTGCATGGAGATCGAAATATCCTAGCGCCGCCGCCAAGATGGACGAGCTAGAACTCCGCATCATTAAGCTGGAACGTAAATAGACGAAAATATATCAACAAAGTCAGCCAAAAGAGTTGACTTTTTTATGTTACCCTGTATAATAGTACCAATAGACTAATGGAGTACGAGACTATGAGACGATGTGTATCAAAGATGGCAGGAATGCAGAGATCTAGAAGAAAGACCCAGTTCCTTTGCGCACAATTGGATGAGTCGATCAATTGCATCCCGGAACGAGTTTCTGTTGAACTCGTCTCACCTCAGAAGGCTCCAGTAGAGCTTATATCACATCAGTCCTTGTGATCCGACAATATAAATACGTAGATAATAACAGATAGGTATCACGCACAATGGCCGACAATCCGTTTCAAACAATAGGCGAGAATCTAAATTCTATGGTTAAGTCCAAGAATTATCAGGTTGCTCCTGCTTATCCTAAAGGGAAGCCTGGGTCTAACGACAAGCGATATAGAGAGTTCCGACTACAACTCGTTAATAAAGAGAGTGATACCAGTAAGGCCGTGATAGCACATCTGAGTGTACAGTTGAAGCGTGATGATAACTTAAAGTTCGTAACATACAACCAGGTCTCTCCTAATAGCTCTAAGTTTCCCAGCTACTCATTTACGTTTGACGGTCAGCTATATGACGTGATCATAGCCAGAGGAGCAAACTCTGGCGAGAAGTTCGAGACGAGGACTGTCACGAATCTAGACTCTTTCTTTAAGATTCGTCAGGGCGGAGAGATGGCTCAGGTGATACAGCAGATGAACGAGTCACACGCACCCTTTGCTGGAGCTGAGATTACGTCTGTTAAGCAACGCACTGGAGCCACTAAGAAAGAAGGTGTCCCCATCGAGAAGCTAGGAGCAATCATCGGCGACATCGTTCTGAATGACAATAGAGGAAACTCTTGGTTCATATCACTGAAGGACGTCAATGGTAATACGTTCAGTTCTTACTCTGGAGCAGCATCACTCTTTGATAAGAATGGTACGTTACAACCTAAATCCGAGGGTGCGAAGTTCTTAAACTCGTTTGGCGTTGACCTAAATAAGGTACAAGCAGGCTTTGATGTGCGAGGTAATATAAATACATTTAGACCAAATATACCAGTATCAAAACCCAACGCTCAAGAGCTTGAGAAGATATTCAATAGAGCTTGGGGCATGAACTATTTCTACGTCAGACGACTAGTGAATAGTTGGAAAGTCTTCTGGCTAGATAGAGCGAAGCTTGATAAGTTATCAAGAAGCATCAGGATTGATGCCATACGATATCCAAGCAAGAAGTCCAAGCAGATAACGATTCTATGTAGCAATAGCGTGGAACAGTATGTCATTGAGGTGCGTAACTCGAAGGCACAAGAGTATCCTAACGATACAAAATTTAAGGTTAAGAAATGACTATCAGATTTAAAAGCTTTATTACCGAGACCGTCGGCGCTAGAGGACTGGCATACGAAAAGAAAGTCTTTGATGCAATGCGTTCAGCAGGAGTCGACGGCCTAGACGTGGGAAGTAAGCCAGGTGCGGGATATAGCAATCAAGGCGCAGGCGACATCGAGGCGACATTTAAAGGCAAAAAGTTCAATATCGAAATCAAGCTAGATGCAAATGCTCAAATGGGCGGTACTTCTATTCGTATTGATGCATTGAACAATACGCACACTTTAGTTAAGCCTGATGCTGTTGACGATGACGCAATTCCATTCTTCATAGAGGCAGCCAAGAAGCAAGATGCTGCGCTAAAGGACTGGGTCAACTTCATCCGCAAGCAAGAGCCGCTGGCATTACACGACAAAATTCCATACACGATCCCATTTGGATCGGTAACAAAAGAAGCGTGGTCAGCAGCGCAGAAAGCTGGTTACCTTACGATGATGAATGCTGTTCAGTCTTTTGATTCGGCAAAGACCATCGCTAAGGCATACAACAGAAAGAACGTATACTACATTCAGATCGGCAAAGCAGGACTATTCTACCTCGGTAGTAATCCCCTTGGATTAGACATCCCAGAGTATAAAGGCTCTGTTAATATCGAATTCCGACTTGGGCCATCAGGAAGTAAGACGAGAAAAATTGAAGGCGAAGACTATCGAGTCGTCGGTGCCGGATATAGATGCCAAGGTAGACTGAAAACAACTATCAAATCAAAATACAGTCTAGATAACCCAAATGACGTAAAGAAATTATTCGGAGCATAAAATGAAACGCCTATCAACATTCTTGACAGAAGAAAAGAACGTTCACATGGAGCACCTGGAAGACCTAGTGCTGAACGGCGGTGTTGATGGTGCTAGACAGGCTATCAACTATCTTAGATCTTTACGAGACATGTTAGCCGGAAAGTCTAGCGCTAAGGTTAACGTGACCGTGAAGTGGGATGGGGCCCCGGCAATCTTTGCTGGTCTTGACCCATCTGATGGAAAGTTCTTTGTAGCAAAGAAGGGCATCTTCAATAAGAATCCAAAGGTATATAAGTCAGAAAAAGAGATCGATGATGATATCGCCAAGGGTGACTTGAATGTGAAAATGAAGCTGGCACTAAAGAATTTGCCGGCATTGAATATTAAAGGAGTGATACAAGGTGATTTCTTATATGCGAAAAAAGATATCAAGAAAGTTACTATTGATGGAGAATCGTATATTACTTTCCATCCTAATACCATTGCTTATGCGATACCAGCGAAAAGCAAGCTTGCTGCACAAATCCTCCGATCCGAGATCGGTGTGGTTTGGCACACTGAATACCGAGGAAAATCTTTTGAAACAATGTCAGCAAGTTTTGGAAAGGAGATCGCAAGCGGTCTCAAGCAAAGCTCGGGTGTCTGGTCAGTAGACGCAATGTATCGAGATGTGTCTGGTAATGCAACAATGACAGCCGCAGAGACTGCTAGCATTACATCGATATTATCCGATGCTGGTAAGAAGTTTAACTCGATCAGCAAGGGAACGTTTGAAGGCATCACTGATAACGCAGAGTTGTTGGTTCGAATCAAGACTTTTGTTAACGTTAAAGTGCGCCAAGGCGAGAAGATCGGTAACCCATCCGCATTCGTAACAGATATGATCGATTATATATACGGTTACTATCAGAAAGAGATTGATAAACTGAAGACCGAGAAGGGCAAGAATGGCAAGGAAGAGAAGCGCAAAGAGATTTTGGCATACTTCTCTAATGTGGATAAGAGTCAGATCGTGTCCCTATTCGAACTGTATAACCTCATCATAGATGCAAAGCTATCCATAGTCCGTAAGTTGGATAAAGCTAAGGAAGTTGGAACATTCTTGAAGACCACCGATGGCTACAAAGTAACCGAGCAGGAAGGATTCGTTGCAATCGATCACGTTGGTAAGAATGCCGTTAAACTCGTAGATAGACTACAATTTTCAAGAGCAAACTTTAATTCTGATGTCATCAAGGGATGGCAGAAATAATAGGAGCTACATCTCATGGCAATTTGGAACAAAATATTAAAAGCATTTCTACCAGATAATAAAACACTTTTTGAAGCTGTCTTGATAGCGGATAAGGATGGTAACCCTCTTACTAGTTTCGGCCCCGCTTCGACTATCAATATCTCTGCTGGCGATGTCAGCGGATGGTCTAATATTCACAAGTTTGGCGCTGTGCCAGAACTGGCAATCAATAGTACCGGTACTGTTTGGGATAGAAACAATACCATATATCCTTGGGCAGCAATCGATAATAGCGGCCTGGGCCACACGTTAACGGTTAGCAGCGTGGCTGCTAATAACGAAGGTTCATTGACTACAACCGAAGATGGCACACAAGTTACCGTAATGGGACTAGATGTCAACTTCAATGAAATTTCCGAAGTTATCGATATCGTTGGATCTACAGGCACTGGCACCACGGTTTTTCGTAGAATCTATAGAGCGTTCTGCACCGATGGGGCAACTAACACTTCACGTGTTTTGATTAAAGCTGGAGCAGTAGTCGTCGCATGTGTTAACGAGAATTGGGGTCAAACCTTGATGAGTGTGTATACTATTCCTGCCGGCAAAACTGGGTATCTACTTAAAGGGTCGTCTAGTTGTCAGGCATCAGCTGATGGCACTGTGAATATGTATGTTAGAACCCAGGCCAGTGTCTCATTTCGAATAGGACACTCGCTGGAAGTATCTGGTGCAGGCGGTCAATATATGTACGAGTTTCCTGTTCCAACAATGATGCCCGCCGGTACTGATATTGATGTGCGGGTAACATCTCGCTCTAATAAGGGACGTTTTACAGCCACCTTTGATATTATTCTGGTTGACGATTAACTGTTTAGTTTTCTGCACAACAGATTTGCGATACTATCATAGATAAATTACAGCTTTTTCGATACATGTGTATAAATAGCAGTGCAATCACTCGATTGCACTAAACACACGGGAGAAGATAGAAGTGAGCAACATGAAGTACACTGTAACAGCGATGTTACGATCCACTGTAGAATCAGTTATGCAATTCGTAAAAATACTAGATACAGTTATGATGCGTCAAAGAGATATCGCATCAACCATACGGGAGCTAGATAGACTGACAGACCAGGAGTTGAATGATATTGGCGTAAGCCGTCATGATATCCGCTCAGTCGCAGAGGGTACTTGGACTAGAAAGTATTTGGAATGGATGTAGGATACGTATACTAACAACACTCGATGATATAAATACATCGAGGCTACAATAAAGCGCCTATGGCGCTTTTTTCGTTATACAATAGGAGAACTAAGATGAGTGATATAGATTTCGCATCTATGACAAAAAAACAACTTGAGGTGTTTGGCCGTACAGTTGGATTAGAGTTAGACCGACGAGAGACCAAGGCAACTCTACTTGATGTACTAGCAGCGCACCTTGATGCAACCGAAGAAGTTGATCTTACGGCACAAGAAGAGGTTGTTGTTGAGGAGATTGTTCTGGAAGAGAACCCGGAGATCGCAGTCGTCGTTCCCGTGATAAACCCAGAGATAGCAGCTGCCAAAGCCATGCTTGCTAAAAAGGCGAAAGAGTCTGCTCGTGTTGCATCGAGTCATGCAGCTAAGCAGGCCGCTGATATCGAACATGCTACGGCTGAGCAAGCTAGCCGTGATGCTAGACGTATGGCCGATCGTGCTAAAGAAGTTTCACTTCATGCGGAGGCAACTGCCAGAAGCTTATCGAACACTGCCGCTGTAGTGAATCGTATGGCAGAAGATGCCATTAGACACGCCGCCAGTTTATCGGCAAGCGGTTCGACTCCTCGTGACAAAGAGCTTTCACGTCAGGCAGAGGATGCCGCTAGAGTTCTGAGAGCACGTGTTGTCGTTGCTCAGAGAATGGCGAACGAATCGAACGATCATGCGGCTGATCAGACCGCAGCAACATCCAGTGCGGTAGAAAATGCCAACGCTGCGATAGAGCGAGAAGCCACTGCTATCGCCAAAAAGAATAGCTTTTTATAGCATTTGATTTTCATAAATATAGTGAGTAAAGCAATATTCACTTATGAAACATTACATGTTGTAGTTAGACTTAGGTAAACCTACGATACGAGAGGATACAATGAATAAAGATATTGAAGACGACGCAGCTATCGAACAGAAGCCTGCGAAGAAAAAGAGTGTT
>Ga0180120_10001146_pt1 | contig 13561 bp, 9 predicted proteins | sample CPBDNA_3_FD_129677 | JGI IMG/M metagenome (GOLD analysis project Ga0180120, IMG submission 129677) | Freshwater to marine salinity gradient microbial communities from Chesapeake Bay, USA - CPBay_Spr_31_0.2_DNA (version 2) (version 2) | ecosystem: Environmental > Aquatic > Marine > Coastal ... | reverse complement strand
CTGTGGTTTTAAAATATTTTATTGACTAAATATTTATTAGTTCTAGTTTTTTAAAACTATTCTGTAACGAGCTTTGCCCTGATTTAAATGTTCAATCGCTTCATTTGCATTTTCCATTAGGAATTCTTCAGTATTTGGATAAATATTATGTCTATTACAAAACTCAAGCATTAGCCTAATAAGTTCTGGACTTCCTATTGGACTTCCACCAACACTTTTGTCGCCCATAATTAAACTAAAAGCAGGGATTTCCATTGGTTCTAAAACAGCTCCAACAGTATGTAATTTGCCTTTTGGTGATAACGCTGTTAAATATGAATCCCAGTCCAAACTGACATTTGTGGTATTTAGTATAAATTTTAATTTCCCGGCTACTGATTTTAAGTCCTCTGAATCTTTGGAATCTATTACCTTATTTGCTCCCATCGATAAAATTTCATTCTTTTTGGACGGATTTGAGCTAAATGCTATTACATCACACCCCCAGTGCTTTAAAAACTTTAATGCTAAGTGACCTAAGCCACCAATTCCAATTACTCCGACTGAATCAGTCGGCTTTATATTTGACGAAAATAGAGGGCTAAATACCGTTATTCCTCCACATAACAATGGTCCAGTTTTGCTGAGATCCATTCCTTTGGGGATTGGAATAGCCCAAGACCAATGACTTCTCACATATTCTGCAAAACCTCCGTGTCTTCCAATAATTGTCCCCTCCGAATTACTACATAAATTATGGTCACCACTCATACACTCTGAGCAACTCATACAAGATGAGGACATCCATCCCAGTCCAACTATATCTCCAACTTTTAAGTTTTTAACCGCATTACCAGCTGCAACTATTTCACCTATTATTTCGTGTCCTGGAACTATTGGATATTGAGTCATTCCCCATTCATTGTTCATCATATTGATGTCTGAGTGGCAAACACCACAATAAGAAACTTTTATATCAATATTTTCTGGACTTAATTTACCTAATTCATATGAAAAAGGTTCTAATCTTCCTTTTGGTTCATTTACCGCGTATGCATTTACTTTCATTTAATTGATTTATCATTAATAATTTTAAATATAAATAATTTAAATAGTTATTTACTGTAATTTTTTACCCTAATTAATTAGTATTGGATTTCTTTATAATAATATAACCCTAATTATCCACTCTACCTGTAAATAATTATCTAAGATATATTACACTACTTTCTTTACGAGTAATGATTCTCCAAATGACATATTAAAATAAATGAGCATAAAAAACCCATAGTTAGATTAGGGGATTAGACTATATACCCATTTCAACAGCGTATCCCCAAAAAGAAAATAGACTTATTTTGAAGGGGTGGGGTGTTGAATTGAGAGTTTTAGGTTGGATTTTTTGGTTTTAATCCCCAAATAAAAGTAAGTAATTAGAACCCAGCTATCCCTAGTGAAATAGGTGGTTTATAGATATATGACTGATGAGATTCTAGGACTTACTTATTCCAAGATTCTTCAATTTTATTGGTAAGGTCCTTTACAATATCCGGATGCTTTAGCGCTAAATCTTCCTGTTCATGTGGATCTTTAAATATATCGAACAACTGAATTTTTTCATTTGGTTTGTAGGTTTTATTAGGGATAATAAGCTTATAAGGTTCCGTAATCGCTATTTGATAAAAAAGACTTTCATTAACGGTATTAAAGTCGTGGGCATAGATCTCCCCAAATACGGCTTCTCTATTTATTAGTTCGGTTTGGTTCAAAACGTTAATTCCGTCTAATTCTCCAGGAGGTTTAACACCCACCAAGTCTAAAACTGTAGGAAGCATATCTAGACTACTCACCAGCGTTCGGTCATCAAGTTCAGGCGTGATTTTACCTTTCCACTTAAACATAATCGGAGTGCGCATTCCGTAATCATAGGGTGCTCGTTTAGAAATGGGATTGTACTTGCTATCGTTTTTGTTTTGAACCCACCCATTATCGCAGACGTAGACGAACAATGTGTTTTCAGTTTGACCTTTCTCTTCGATATAATCTATCAGCTCTCCGCAGGTGTTATCAAACCATTCGCACATGGCCCAATACTTGGCAACATATTCGGTAGGTGCCTTTGGCAAGTATTTTTGCAAAAGACTGTCTGGCGGATTATGCGGACTATGTGGTAAAAATGGAGCGTACCACATAAAAAAAGGCTTTTTCTTTTCTAGCGCTAAGTCTATGTAGCTGTTGAGTGTATCCATTCCTTTTCGACCAATTTCAAGTCCATAATCGCCGTGTCTGCCACCTCTTTTTGGGTCGCCATGTGTCATACCATCATCAAAACCACCATTTGCATAATTTCCCAACCACCATTTACCAGTCTGAAAAGAGAGATATCCTTTCTTTTTAAGTATATCTGGAAGAGTTTCTAATTTTTTGAAGTTTTCTATTACAGATGCATAATTCTTTGATCGCCGTGGTGATTCCCAAGCTGGTTTAACAGTTCTATCATCCCCGGGCAATACCCTATCATTACCTAAAACCATATGGTGTCTAGGATAAACCCCTGTGATAATCGAAGCTAAAGATGGTGCACACAGAGAGGTAGGAACATAGCCATGGGTAAACGTGCGACTTTCATTTGCGAGTTTATCAATGTTAGGTGTTTTGATAACTTCGTGTCCCATAAAACCATAATCTGTCCAAGCTTGGTCATCGGAAATTATAAATACAATATTGGGTAGTTCTTCCTTTATCTCTTGTTTGGTTTGTTTGCACGAGACAAAAGCCAATAGAGCCATTGCGAAAAGTGTTCTAATATTTTTCATTGTATAAATTTAATTTAAAGATCATTTCAAGCTATCCTGTATTGTCATGGGATGCTTTCTTTTTTGTTATTATAAGCTAGAAATACTTTTATGGGATAAGGCATTCGGGGGTTAAAAGAAAACCAATATCTTTTTAGCTGAGGGATTAGCCTATATACCCATTTCACCAGCATATCCACAAAAGGAAAATAGATTTATTTTGAAGGGGTGGGGTTAGAAATTGAGAGTTTTAGGTTGGATTTTTTGGGGTTAACCCCAAAATAAAAGTAGATAATTAGAACCCAGCTATCCCCAGTAAAATATGGGGTTTAGAGACATATGACTCAAAGAATCCTTGGGCTTATAAAAGTCAGCTTGACCTGTTTAAGAAAACTAGAAATACCACAACTTACTCAAGATGATATGCCTGTATTAAGGAGGACAAGCAGCACCATCCCAGTCAGGCTGTTTTGAGGCATCATTTGCCCAAGTACTATTGGCATTATCATTAAATTCGCTTGGTTCAGTATCAAAGTGAGTTTGAACACACCAATTTGATAAATCTTGATTAAATGTTGTGGCATAAAACATAGCTTCCATACCAGTAACACTTGAAGTATCCCAAGAGCTTATATCTTGATCAAATGCGTTGGCCATATAAAACATCCATCGCATATCGGTTACTGCTGCGGTATTCCAAGAGCTTATATCCCCATTAAATACAGTCCCTGTTGTCATGACAAACATACCCTGCATATCAGTTACTGCTCCAGTATTCCAAGAGCTTATGTCTTTATCTAAGTATGTTGCACAAGCAACCAGTTTAATAATAAGGAGTTAGAAGGAATGGCCATTTAACTCGCAAACCCTAAAAAGAAGATAAATTGACTTTTAAAGGGGTTTCGTATTCCTTTTTCATATTGTAAGGTAATTTCCAGATATTTCCTTCAAAATCACCAAAATAAAGTTCGCTTTTACTAAATTTATGTGAATCTCCATCAGCCCAAAAAAAGCAAAACGTTGTCTTTCCGTTTACTACTTTACGAACATACGAATGACTAAACTCACTGTTCAAGGTTAATTGTTTCTCCTTCCTCCAGCTATTGCCTTTGTCAGAAGATTTCCAGATGACGATCTCTCCACCAACTCCCCAAGCTTGTCGACCATTTTCGGTTGGTCCAACTATTCTCCATTCTTTGTCAGAAATAAAAAGACTGCCCATATCATAATTATGGTCACTCTGAGTAACAACTGTCGTTTTCCAGCTTTCACCCCCCCATTTTGTTACACACCATTCGTAAGGTCCTCCGGGACGACCGGGTTTGTGACTAAAGCTTCGAATATAAAGACAGGCAGGGTTTCCATCGGGATCAAACTCCATGTCTTTTAAATATATATTTTTGCCTTGAGATGCATAATCAATTGCCCTGGAGGGTGACGACATTTCAGTCAAAGGTATTTCTAGTTTTATTTCGCCAATCGTTGTCCACCTTTCTCCAAAATCAGCAGTTTGCACATAGTACAAATCTGTTCTTTTATCTACGTTTCCACTTGGATGACGGTTAAAAAAAGTCCCCAAAACCTTACCGTTATAAACATTACTTATTTGATAGTGTCCAGATTCTTCACCTTTTTGAACTGGAATAGCAGCCAACATTTTATCATCTGTCCAATTAACTCCGTCCTGACTTGTTTCATAATATAATTGTCGTCTACCAGTATATTTAGTAAAAAAATGAAAGTATCCATAGTCCGTATTTCGCGGTTGCGGATAGGTCATTTCCTCTTCGGTTATTTGTTCAAACTCATCAATATTTAAGGGTTTGGTACTTTTATATTTAAATCCAGGACGTGTTTGACCACGACCACTCACAAACACCCAAATGTAATCATTGTCATCAATCATTATCGATGGATTATCGTGAGGGTCGTTAACACCTTGCTTATCATAAACCACAGTTGGCTTGGATACCATTCCGGTTTTATGATTGAACACTCCTATCATGCAAAGTAGATAACGTTCGCTTTTAGATTTAGTGCCCCCGTAAACAAAAAAAGTTTTGTTTGCCTTTTCTGAATAAATGGCAAGCGGAACATGTTTGGCTGTGTATGTTCCCAATGCACCTGAATATTTGTCCCCATCAGGATACTTTTGGCCGAGTTCAAACCAAATCGCACGATACCCCTCTACTTTTTTATTATTTAAGGATTGAGATTGCACAATCTGTGATTTTTTGATATGCTGAGAACATGAATTGAAAGTAAATAATAACATAGCAATAAGAATCAGCTTTTTCATAGTGTGGGCTCTTAGATATATAAATATATAAAAATCTAATTAAAATAAATATATCTATGAAAACCACTCTAGAGTTGGATTAGGGGTATTAGAAGCTATTATTCAACTATTGATCTTCCCCCGCCTTTTTGTGAAGAAAATCAGCAATAGCCAAAGATTTGATCTATGTTCTGAACCATTCTTCTCTAAATTCATCTAAAACTCTCAATTTAACACCCCACCCCTTCAAAATAAATCTATTTTCCTTTTGGGGATCTGCTGGTGAAATGATTATGTAGCCTAATCCATGCTATTCTTTAAAGTGATTTAATGGTTGTAGAACTCTCTTTAGGCCAAGTTCAAATTATTTGTTATATTTATTAATATGTAAATAATAAAGGATAACTTAACAATATTAATAATAAATCAAACTATAAATTTAAGATTATGGCTTTTTTAAGTTTTATAAAAAAAGAGCATAATTTTTTATTACTGGCTGTATTAAGCTTCGGATGTGAACAAGGGCTTCCATCTGAAATTTTATCTATTTATCATACTTTACCTGATCAGATTATTTATAATTCCAATGTCAAACCCATTTTATCAGATAACTGTTTTGCCTGCCATGGTCCTGATAGCAATAAAAGAAAAGCCAATTTAAGACTCGATTTGAGTGAAGAGGAAGCAGTTATCCAAAACAGTAATGTTTTAACTTTAAACGATAAAAAAAAATCATTAATCAAGAGATTATTCACAAATAATGTTGATGAGAAAATGCCACCTCCTGAGTCTCACTTGTCACTTTCAAAATATGAAATTGCCACATTGGTCAAATGGATAAACCAGGGAGCAAAATACCAGCCTCATTGGTCATTCGTTCCAATTAAAACTAATAATGAAACTCCAAAAATCGGAAAGAAATGGGGACAGAATTCAATAGATTTTTTTATCAAAAATAAACTTGATGAAAACCATATTTTACCGTCTAAAAAAGCAGATAAGGAGATATTGATCCGAAGATTAAGTTTTACATTAAAAGGGCTACCTCCCAAAATAGATGAAATAGATGCATTTCTTAATGATACATCTTCTGATGCTTATGAGAAATTAATCGATCTTTTTTTAGATTCACCTAATTACGGAGAACGAATGGCAGCTGAATGGATGAATGTTTCTAGGTATGCAGATTCTGATGGTTATTTAGACGATAAACACCGCGATTTTAGTCCATGGAGAGATTGGGTTATTGACGCCTTTAATAACAACATGAGCTACGACCAGTTTGTTACTTATCAGTTAGCTGGAGATTTAATCCCAGAATCGAATACCCAGAGTATAAAGGCAACAGCGTTTAACAGACTCCATAAAAAAAACTCTGAGGCAGGAATTGTTTTTGAAGAATATAGGGCGGAGTATGTTTCTGACAGAACAACAACATTTGGAAAAGCCTTTTTAGGGTTAACATTAGAATGTGCAAAGTGTCATGATCACAAATATGACCCAATAACCCAAAAAAACTTCTATGAAATTTCAAGCTTTTTTAATAATACTAACGAGATAGGTACTGCTGTATACGGTCCCGGACAAACTGCCGGCCCATCTCTTCTTCTTGCTGATGAAGATCAACAAATTGTTATCGATTATATTAAAAATGAACTTTATAATCAATCTGAAAAAATAGTCACTTATCAAAAAAACAATAAAGAAGAATTTGAAGTCTGGCTATCAAACGAACAAAATACTTTTGAAAGTTTAAAAAAAAACAAAGACAGGGGTTTGGTTGCATTTTATCCTTTCGATAAATTTAGAAAAAAAAGTGATAAAAAATTCCTCAGTCCTAGTGGATTGTCTTCAAATATAGAAGCTAAAATCAATGAGCCTGAAATCAAGAATGGATATAAAAATAAAGGTCTTTTTATTAATGAGTTCACTAACCTAACACTCCCAAAAAAAGTAGGATGGTTTGATCAGACAGATCCTTTTTCTATCTCTTTGGCTCTTTATCCAGAAAACCGTTACGATAAAGCAATAATTTTCAGTCATTGTGAGCAAATTCGTTTAGGGTTAAAGGGCTATTCATTGTTTATTAAAAACAATAAGCTCAATTTTATTATTGCTCGATCCTGGCCTCAAAATGCTATTGAAATTGAAACTATTGACCCTATACCAGAAAAAAAATGGACTGAAGTAACCATTACATATGACGGCAAAGGCCACGTAAACGGATTAAACTTTTTCATAAATGGAGAAAAAGCACCTACTATCAAAAAGGGAAATGAGTTGTATAAGTCAATTTTATTTAAACCCAACATTCACACCTATGGCTTTAATGGTTTTAGAGTAGGACCAATGCATAAATTCAAGACCTTCTTGAATGGTGGTATTGATGAGTTAAAAATATATGATATAGCACTTTCGGCATTGGAGATTGCATATAAACACGATGTTACCTCATTTGAAAGCACTAATTTAAATTTCTTAAATGAAAGCCGAAAAATTCTGTTAAAAGAGTATTTCTCCAAAAACATTGACGACAGCTCGATTAAAATGAATAATGAATATAGGAGCTTAAGGAAAAAGTTAATGAATCATATTGATTCTATCCCAGAATTAATGGTCATGGGGGATACTCCAGAGCCTAGACAGACCTATCTTCTTAAGCGTGGAGTTTACAACGAATTTGGGGAAGAAGTTTTCCCTAACACACCAAAAGCTATTTTAAATTTTGACAATAATTTACCTAAAAACCGTCTGGGACTTTCTAAATGGCTTTTTGACAATAAAAACCCTTTAACAGCTCGTGTTTTTGTGAATCGAATATGGCAAATGCATTTTGGTCAAGGGTTGGTGTCTTCATCTGATGACTTTGGAAGCCAAGGAAACACCCCTAGTCATCCAGAACTTTTGGATTGGCTTTCAGCTAGTTTTATTTCTTATGGTTGGAATATTAAAAAATTACATAAACTAATTTTAATGTCTAGCAGCTATATGCAAGAGTCAACAGCTGGAAAAGTCTTACAAGAGAATGACCCCGAAAACAAATTACTTGCCCGTGGCCCTCGTTTCAGAATGTCAGCAGAAATGATTCGAGACAATGCAATTGCAATTAGCGGTCTGTTAGTGAATAAAATTGGAGGGAAAAGTGTGTACCCTTATCAACCGGACGGTATTTGGGATTTAAGTGATAAATCGTGGCGATATAAATATCCTAAGAAAAAGGATGAAAATCTTTATAGGAGGAGTTTATATACTTTTTGGAAAAGATCAGCCCCCCCCCCTTTAATGACCCTATTCGATGCTCCTAATAGGGATTTTTGTGCAACGAAAAGAACGTTAACAAGCTCTCCTCTTCAGTCTTTAGCATTACTTAATAACCCAGAGTTTATTGAGGCAGGAAGGGTTTTAGCAGAAAAAACTCTTACTAAAAATTACAACTCAGAAGACGAATTATTGACGGAAATATTCAGAAAGGTAACCAGTAGATGCCCCTCCGAAAACGAATTAAATACTTTAAAAAAATATTATAATGAAGAATACAAAAGATTTAGGGAGAATTATTCTAATGCTATAAAATATATAAGTATTGGAGAAAAAAAACTTAATGATGGGATCGATCCCCTTAAAACAGCTGCTTTGGCAACTGTAATTAATGGATTAATGAATACCTCAGAGGCAGTTAATATTTATTAATATCCTAAGAATGGAAGATTTTTTAAACTACAAAAGATTTGCAGACTCAAGAAGGAGTTTTTTAAAAAAATCTTCTCTAGGTTTTGGATCTATTGCACTTTCGACTCTTATTAACCCCAGTATTGTCTCTGCACAATCTGTTCTCAAAAACGACTTTTATTATCCAGATAAATCACCTCACTTTATACCCAAGGCCAAAAGAGTTATATATCTTTTTCAAAGTGGTGGACCATCGCAAATAGAGACTTTTGATTTTAAGCCAGAACTAGTAAATTGGCATGGGAAAGAGATCCCTCCGTCTCTAAAAAAAACTCAAAGGAACTCTGGAATGGTTGAAGGTCAATCCTCTTATCCCCTTGTAAAATCTATTTTTGATTTCAAACAATATGGGGATTCAGGAGCTTGGGTAAGTGATTTGTTTCCCCATACAGCTAAAATTGTAGATGAGCTTTGCATTATTAAATCAATGCATACAGATGCAATAAACCATGAGCCTGCCGTTATGTTTATGCAAACTGGATCTCAGCTTTCGGGAAGGCCTTCTATAGGCTCTTGGCTGAGTTATGGCTTGGGCAGCGAAAACAAAGATCTACCAAATTTTGTTGTCCTAATGTCCAAATCAGATGGAGGAGCTCAGCCACTAAATTCTGCAGCTTGGAGTAATGGTTTTTTACCCTCTCATCACCAGGGCGTTCAGTTTAGAAACAGCAAAGATCCGGTTCTATTCTTAAATAACCCTTCAGGAATTACTCAAAATGACAGAAAAAGAGCCATCGACTACATCAATGAATTGAACACTTATCAACAAGATTTTTATCAAGATTTAAAAATTCAGTCTCAAATCAAACAATATGAAATGGCCTATAAAATGCAACAGTCCGTTCCTGAGGCAATGAATGTTAAAGAAGAACCGGAGCATGTATATAAACTCTATGGTGAAGATGCGAAAATTCCTGGCACATTTGCAGCAAATTGTTTACAAGCGAGAAGATTAGCTGAAAGAGATGTTAAATTCATTCAGTTATATCACACAGGATGGGATCATCACGGAAATTTACCTTCGAATATAAAGAAACAGGCCAAGGCTACTGACCAGGCAACTGCAGGACTCATCAAAGACCTAAAACAAAGAGGACTTCTAGAAGATACTTTAGTGATTTGGGGTGGTGAGTTTGGTAGAACCAGTTTTTCTCAGGGTCGTTTGACTAAGGACAACTATGGGAGAGACCATCACCCTGGTTGTTTTACTATGTGGATGGCAGGTGCTGGAGTCAAGAAAGGGCTGATTTATGGTAAAACCGATGATTTTAGCTATAATGTTGTTGAAAACCCTGTTCATGTTCACGACTTCCAAGCTACATTGTTGCACTTACTGGGCATCAATCACGAAAAATTAAACTTTAAATATCAAGGGAGGAGGTTCAGACTTACGGATGTTCATGGTAAAGTTATAAAAGACCTGTTAGCATAGGTTTTGAATTGTAAATAATTTTAATCAAAATATATGCTCTTCGAATACTGCTTCACATAGTAATATGCATTTTATGTTTCATCAAGACGGTATTCCAAGAGCTTTAATTTTTTTTATTATGAATAAAGTTTAGATATTATATGCCCAAATTCCTCTGGATGTACCAAGATGGTTAGAGAACAGCAGGGATTAGATTATATACCCATTTAACCAGCGTATCTCCAAAAGGAAAATAGACTTATTTTGAAGGGGTGGGGTGTTAAATTGAGAGTTTTAGGTTGGATTTTTTGGGTTTACACCTCAAATGCCTACTAGTTATTCCAAGCACTTCTTGGCTCTACATATATTTTCATATATTTAAAGTCTTCAGGCTTATGCAATAATATATTTACATAAATAACACGCAGATCATTTGATAATAAATTAGAAGTCTTATAAGAAATCTTTAGCTTAACATATAATTAAAACATATACCAATGAATAAAATCAGCTTAATTTTTCCTTTAGTGTTACTAAACTCATGCATTAATAAACAAAATGAGACTGATACTGCATCAATTAAAACCTTACCTAATATTGTATATATACTTGCGGACGATATGGGTTATGGTGATTTATCTTCTTTAAACTCTAAATCAGGAATTAAAACTCCAAATATGGATAAAATAGTAGAAGAGGGGATCTATTTTACAGATGCACATTCTAATTCTTCTGTTTGTACACCAACTAGATACGGTATCCTTACAGGTCGCTATGCTTGGCGTAGTCGTTTAAACAGTGGCGTGCTTTGGGGTTATGACCAACCGTTAATTGAAGAAGAGAGAGTAACCGTTGCGTCATACTTAAAAGATAATGGATATAATACGGCTTGTATTGGTAAATGGCATCTTGGATTAGGTTGGAAGGAAAAAGACAGTACTAAACCTATTGTAAAATATAAGGGGAAAGAAGTTTTTGAAAAAGGGGATGATAGTAATGTGGATTTTTCAAAACCCATAAGTGGTCCTAATGAGTTAGGGTTTGACTACTCTTACATTATACCCGCTTCGTTAGATATGACACCTTATCTATATATTGAGAATGGAAAATCAGTAGAATTACCTACTGCATATACTGAAGGGAAAAGTCAAGATAAAGATGGAAGAGGAGTTTTTTGGCGTCCTGGTGAAGTCTCACCAAGCTTTAATTTTAATACTGTTTTAACACATTTTACTGACAAGGTGGTAAGTTATATTTCAACACAAGAAAGTAGTGAAAAACCATTTTTTGTTTATTTTCCACTTACAGCTCCACATACACCTTGGCTACCAACAGGGGAAGCAAATGGCAAATCTAAAGCTGGTCGCTATGGTGACTTTGTAACAATGGTTGATGATGCGGTGGGGGCTGTAGTAGAAGCTCTAGAAAAAGCGGGAAAAACAGAAAATACATTAATTATTGTTACATCAGATAATGGATCACATTGGACTCCAAAAGATAAGCAGCAATATGCCCATAGAGCAAATTATATTTTTAAGGGACAAAAGGCAGATATTTATGAAGGGGGACACCATGTTCCTTACATAGCAAAGTGGCCTACAAAAATAAAGCCAGGTTCAATTTCAAATCAGATCATATGCACAACGGATCTTTTAGCAACTCTTTCTGGCATCACAGGAAAGTCGTTACCTACTGGTGCGGGAGAAGATAGTTATGATATGCTTCCTGCTTATTTGAATTCCAACAATAATCAACAAATTCGTGATTATACAATTCATCATTCATTAAATGGTTTTTTTTCCATCCGAAAAGGAAAATGGAAATTAACTACACAATTAGGATCTGGGGGCTTTAGTGCACCTTCTGAAATATCTCTAGGAACAGTAAAAGCAATGGGGACTTTATATGACATGGAAAACGATATTGAAGAAAAAAATAATCTATATGACGTAAATCCTAAAATTGTTGAAGAATTAACCAGAATATTAAGTTTATTGAGACCATTTGGTTGGGGTTCTATCCCATCGGTGTTTTTTAAGGAGTCGCAAAAGATTTTCGGAGAGACTAACCCCATCGCTAGTTGCTATATTTGATATTACATTTTTAGCTTTGCGCATTCCTGGAATAATCGTGCCCACCTTATCATTTGATGTTATAAAACGCAACGCCATATCAGCCATACTAATTCCCTCTGGGACAAGGGGTCGAAGCAAGTCAGCCCGATCTGCACTAGCATTTAAGTTTTCGGGTACAAAATAGGTGCCTCTCCAGTCGCCTTTTGGAAATTCAGTCGCCCTAGTTATCTTTCCTGTCAGCGTTCCTTCGTCAAAGGGTACACGGGCTATTACTCCAATATCATGTGTTTCACAATATGGGAAAAGTACATCTTCTGGAGCTTGATCAAAGATGTTATAAATCACCTGAACAGCATCAATCATTCCTGTTTTCAAAGCTTGAATACCGTTTTCAGGTTCCCAGCGGTTCATACTGATGCCCATTGCGGCAATTTTCCCATCTTTTTTTAAATCTTCTACTGCCCTTTGCCACTCCTCTTTTATGGCCCATCCATCGTCCCAAGTATGAAATTGCATCAAATCTATTTGATCCTGTTTTAAATTCTTAAGTGTTTCCTCAGTAAAGGCTCGGATGTGTTCTCCGGGATAGGAGTCTTCAAACCGATATAACGGTTTGGCGGGCCATCTAAAATTTTTAGGAGGAATTTTACTGGCAGTATACATTTTTTTTTGGGGATGTCTTTGGAGTAATTTTCCCAAAAGGCGCTCACTATGGCCTTCTCCATATCCCCATGCAGTGTCAAAAAAGTTAATACCGTTTTCTACAGCTAAATCCAAAGAACGTTCGGATTCCAAATCGTCAGACTCTTTCCATCCACCCATGCCCCACATGCCATAGCCAATTTCACTCACTTGCCAATTTGTTCTCCCAAACCTCCTATATTTCATGTTTAATTATTTATGATTAATACTAGTAAAATATAAATATCTTTTTAAGAATCCCAACTGCCACAACTCCACCAAAGTCGTGTATTGTTTTATCAAAGGTCATTGCTGCAGTTTCAGCTTGCCCAAAAGAAATCATTGGAACTGTTAGCAACAGGAATAATAGCTTCCTCATGGTGTTGGTTATTAGATGTTTAAATATAGGGAAATATAATTAAGCATAAAAAACCATAGTTGGATTAGGAGATTAGGTTATACACCCATTTCACAAACACATCCCCAAAAGGAAAATGGACTTATTTTGAAGGGGTGGGTTGTTAAATTGAGAGTTTTAGGCTGGATTTTTTACCTTTTTTATAATAGTTAGGGACAAATCTGTGGACAAAAAACAAAAGCGCTAACACATTAT
>Ga0180120_10001143_pt1 | contig 13572 bp, 17 predicted proteins | sample CPBDNA_3_FD_129677 | JGI IMG/M metagenome (GOLD analysis project Ga0180120, IMG submission 129677) | Freshwater to marine salinity gradient microbial communities from Chesapeake Bay, USA - CPBay_Spr_31_0.2_DNA (version 2) (version 2) | ecosystem: Environmental > Aquatic > Marine > Coastal ... | reverse complement strand
TATCTGGATGAGCATTTTCATTTTATTGAAAGCGGTGAAGAAGTCCCAACGATTGATTACATCTTAGAAAGAGCCAAGCAGATAAATTTGCGCTTTGGATTGGATGGTCTGGTCATTGACCCGTTTAATAAGATTGATGCGTCACGAGAAGGCGGCAAGCGTGAGGATGAACACATCAGAGACCTTATAGCGAAGTGTCAGAAGTTTGCTCAGTATTACAACGTGACAGTTTGGATGGTGGCACATCCTCATAAGTTGTATCGGACAGACGATGGCATTATCCCACCCCCAGACCTTTACCAAGTGGCGGGGTCAGCGCATTGGAACAACATGACAGACATCGGCATGGTCGTACATAGAGATTTTGAAACAAATGAAACCAGAGTCATTATGCGTAAGGTCAGAGAGCAAGACGTATATGGTCAGATAGGAGAGTGCTATTTCACTTATAACACCACCACTAGATGCTACGAAGAGCTTGAGAATAGTGCTTAGAGATGCTATAAAAATAAGACTGTTCGTTAGAGGCTGGCCCTTTGTGGGTCAGTCTCAACAGGCACAGAATGATAAAGCTTTTTGAATATCTTTGCCCTGAGCTTCACAGGCACATAATGTTTATCATCAGGGTCACACCATCAATTATAATTATCACATCATTGCTTTTTATATTTCTGTTGCAATTAAAGATTATTGAAATTGGTGGGTATTGATGGGCAAGCGTAGTGACTTCAAAAGAAACCCACGGGACTATTACCCAACACCCATTGAGGCGGTCATTCCTCTCATACCCCACTTGCCGAGTGTCGGACTATTCGCAGAGCCATGTGCAGGTGATGGCAGACTGATTAGTCACATCGAAAAGCTCACGGGTCTCAACGCCTACTGGATGACAGACATCGAGCCAAGGAATGAACACATCGGGGAAGGTGACGCAACCGCAGACCAGATAGTCGGGTGTTCCTTATGTATTACCAACCCACCTTGGGGCAGACACATCTTGCACCCCATCATCGAGAACCTATCAGCGCAGATACCCACATGGTTACTCATAGACGCAGACTGGTCACATACTAAGCAAGCCAGACCATATCTCACCAGATGCTCCCACATTGTCGCCATAGGCCGTGTCAAATGGATTGAAGGCTCAAAGCATACAGGTAAGGATAACGCCTGTTGGTATCGGTTCACACCACAGGAGACAGATACAATATTCATCAACGCTTGATGATTGTCCCGAATTGTATTAATTAATTAGGACAGTGTAACCAAAAAGCATGGGTGTTTGAGATGGCTCAAAGAGTTAAGGCCGCAGTAAAGCAAGCAATTAAAGAAGAATATATCCAAGGCTCTGTTGATGATGAGGGCGTGAGACAGCAACCATCAATGAGAGATTTGTCCCGTAAGTATGATGTTGCGGTTAACAGCATTAGTCGATGGGCAAAGCATGAAGATTGGGTCAGAGAGCGTCAGCAGTTTCAGAACAGCCTCAACAAGAAGGTCAAGGCCAAGCGCATCGAGAAGATGGTGAGCAAGGCCACAAAGTTTGATGAGAATTGCCTGACAAACGCACAGGAGATGCTCAAGGACATCACACGGCGGCTCAGAGAGCATGAGAAGGCTCTTAATGGGGACAAAGATGCAAAAGAGCTATCCGTATATCATTTGCGTGAGTTGAGTCAGGTGGCTCTTAACAGCCAGAAGCTAGGCCGACTCGCATTAGGCGAAGCATCAGAAATTCACAAAGGGACGATTGATGTTGATGGAGACGAACACTTTAGACGAAGTGTTGAAAGACTACTCGCATTACAAAACGGACGAGCAGAGACTTTCAGCGAGGTTCATTAGTGAGTGGGGCGCAACAGCTAGAGAAAAACAGCTAACACCCAACGGGCCTTGGAACTTTTGGCTGATACTGGCGGGTCGTGGTTGGGGTAAGACTCGAACAGGCGCACAGGACATCATTCAATATGCGTTGCTCAACGAAAACGTAAACTGTGCAGTTGTCACCCCGACATTCGGAGACCTAAAGCGTGTAGCGTTTGGTGGTGTCTCTGGCATCATGTCACTCATACCAAGAGCCTGTCTTATGGAGGGGCGGGGTCAGGGCTTTAGCTCAAGCAACCAAGAGATACGCCTCAAGAATGGCTCAAAGATAATTGGCTTTAGCGCAACAGAACCCGATAGGTTGCGTGGGCCGCAGTTTCACAGAGCATGGTGTGACGAGCTTGCGGCGTGGAGATACCCAGAAACATTTGACCAATTACTCTTTGGTTTACGTCTAGGGGACAAGCCTCAGTGTGTCATCACAACCACACCCAAACCGACTGAAATAATCCGTAACATTATGGGTCGTAAGGATGTGCATATCACGACAGGAAGCACGTTCGATAATTCGGAGAACCTTGCGCCATCAGCATTGGCGGCTTTAGAAGAGAGATATGGCGGCACTACGCTTGGGCGGCAAGAATTATATGCGGAAATTGTTGAGGACATCGAGGGGGCGTTGTGGAGTCGTGAGGAGCTAGAGCGTACACGCATCCCAGAGGGACACATGCCAGAGATGAAAAGGGTTGTGGTTGGCATTGACCCAGCGGTGACCAACAACGAACACAGTGACGAAACAGGCATTATTGTTGCGGGTCGTGGCATTGATGACAGGTTTTACATCATTGATGACGTATCACATAAGAACAGCCCAGATGGATGGATGCGTGAGGCTGTCAGGGCGTATTACAAGCATCAGGCAGATAGAGTTGTGGTCGAGGTCAACAACGGAGGCGACTTGGTGCAGAACCTATTGAACACGATTGATAAGGCTGTCCCATTACGCTCAGTCAGGGCTACGAGAGGCAAGATGGTACGAGCAGAACCTATCGCCGCCCTGTATGAACAAAAAAAGGTGTCACATTGTGGAATATTTGCTAAGTTAGAAGAACAGATGTGTTTTTATACTGGCGATGGAAAGTCACCAGACAGATTGGATGCTCTAGTGTGGGCATTAACAGAGTTAAGCCGTTCAGATGGACAGGCACAGTGGAGAATTAGCTAATGCCGACATTCAGACAGCGACTAGCCAGCTTTATCAGCCCGCCCAGCCTTGAGCGTAAAGAGTTCCCTATGGTCATGTATCAAGGCGTGACAGCATATAACCAAAGCAAATACACCTATCAACGCCTGTCCCAAGAGGGCTATCAACAGAATGCGATTGTCTACAGGTGTATCAATGAGATTGCCAACGGAGCAAGTGCGGTAAAGTTTCAGGTGTTCGATGGCGATACACAGATTGAAAACCACCCGCTTGAGATGTTGCTCAACAGACCAAACGCACAGATGGCAGGGTCAGAGTATTTCCAATCACTGTATTCCTATTTATTGCTTGATGGCAACTCATACGCATTACGCTCCGATGTGAATGGGCGGCCTAGTGAATTGCATATCCTACGCCCAGACCGCATGACAATCACGCCAAGCAAGACCCAGATACCAAAGAATTATCAATACAAGATAAATGGGCAGGTAGCGGCTCAGTATGATGTAGACCAAGAGACAGGTGCATCAGAGGTTAAGCATCTAAAGTTGTGGAATCCATTAGATGATTATTATGGGCTGTCTCCAATTAGTGCGGCGGCAGTGGATATTGACCAGCACAACTTGGCGGCACGGCACAATGTCAATCTCCTCAATAACGGAGCTAGACCATCAGGGGCAATCGTATTCAAACCTAAAGATGATGCAGGTATGCCTGTTCAGTTATCAGAGTCACAAAGGCAACAACTCCATACAGACCTCAATGCGAGGTTTAGCGGCCCAGACAATTCAGGCCGTGCAATGTTGCTTGAGGGTGACTTTGATTGGAAAGAGATGGGTTTGACACCAAAAGACATGGATTTCCTTGAATTGAAGAACATGAGCGCAAGGGATATAGCGTTGTGCTTTGGTGTCCCTAGTCAGTTGGTTGGTGTCCCAGATGCTCAAACATACGCCAATGTCCAAGAGGCGAGGCTTGCGCTGTATGAGGATACAATCGTGCCATTGATGATGCGGATGCAGAGCGACTTAAACGAATGGCTTGCTCCATCTTATGGTGAGAATATCCAAATCAGATACGACATTGACTCTATTCCAGCGATGGCAGAGCGCAGACGCAGAATATACGACAACGTGATTAATGCAGTGCGTGAGGGTATCATCAGCAGAAACGAAGCCAGACAGCGTTTAGGGCTGGATGATATTACAGGCGGTGATGATGTTTATATTGCGGCTAATTTATTCCCATTAGGCGCACCTAACACGGAGGATGCAGATGACGAAGATGCAAAAGATATTTATGGCGGTAAAAGCGAAGTTGAGCGAGATGTATTCACTACTGAAGGCGAAGCTGAAGAACGTGCTGAACAGATAGGGTGCAGTGGGACACACGCCCATGAGACTGAAAACGGCACTGTTTATATGCCTTGTTCAAGTCATGCCGATTACACACGGCTTACAGGAGATGACTTAGAGACACCGAAGGCAGAACAAGACATTGACACAAAGCCAACAGAGGCGATGTCAAACGCCGCCAGACGAGGGCTTGAGATGCGCCGAGAGTTTGGAAGGGGTGGCACAGCCGTTGGTGTGGCGAGGGCAAACCAGTTGGTGAGGCGTGAGAACCTGTCACCATCCACTGTGAGGCGTATGCATAGCTTTTTCAGCCGCCATGAGGTTGATAAACAGGCCGAGGGCTTCCGTGAAGGTGAGGATGGCTATCCAAGTGCAGGAAAGATTGCCAATTTGCTTTGGGGTGGCGATTCAGGTCAAGCATGGGCAAGGCGTAAGGTTGAACAATTAAACCGAGAGCGTGACAAAAACTTTTCAGTCGATGCGTTAGTTGATGGTGTGTTTGAGAGCAAAGCAGAGGTTTCAGCAAAGATTAAGAAGGCTCTGGCAAACAAGGTTAAAGACCACAATGACGAACACGGAGACAAGAAGGGCAAGCGAGTGACCCAGAGAATGCTTGAGGCGGTGTTCCGTAGGGGTGTTGGAGCGTATAATACAAACCCGCAAAGCGTTAGGCCATCGGTAACAAGTAGTGACCAGTGGGCATTAGCTAGAGTCAATGTTTTCTTAGCGGCAGTTAGAACAGGCAGATACAAGTCTGGCAAGTTTGATAGAGACCTATTGCCAGAAGGCCACCCTTTAAAAAGCGATAAGAAAAAATGACCATTGATGCGAAATATGGCATCCAGATTCACGAGGGGATGATTGCCAGACACCGCCCAGCGTTCAAGTTTGGCTATAATGCGGCAGTAGGAACAGACGAGGAGACAGTCTGGTCACAGGGCGGCACATATTCTTATCTGTCATCAGCCAGTGTCCTGAAGGTCTCAAGCAGTAATGACAGCGACACATCAACGCTTACGATTGAGGGGCTTGATGCAAATTATGACGAAATATCCGAGAGCGTAACGATTACAGGTCAAACCGCAGTCAATACGACAAACAGTTTTTTGCGGGTCAATCGGATGTTTGTAACCGCAGACGAACCAACAGGTGACATCTATGCAGGGACAGGGACAGTGTCGTCAGGTGTTCCAGCAAATAAATATGGCAAAATAGATGCAGGTGAAAATCAAACCTTGCAGAGTGTTTATTCAGTCCCCAGAAATCATACGGCTTATATTTTTAATATAACAGTATCATCAGGCACAACGGCGGCAAATAAATTCGCAACAGCCAGATTTGTTTTGCGGGAGTTTGGTGGTGTATTTCGGACGCAGACTGTGACGACATTGCACAATAATTTTGCTCAATATGTGTTGGGTGTCCCGATTGCGATGCCAGCTAAGTCAGATATTGAGATGAGGGCGTTGGTTAGTTCAGGGTCGGATGCAATTTCTGGCACATTCAGCTATGTCATAGTCAAAGATGAAAACAGCTAAGAAGCAGAGGCGTGGTCGGCTTATATCGGCACGGCGAGAGGTCGCAGAGCAGAACCGCATCCGCAATGGATATGAGCGCAACCTTGCAAAGCAACTTGTCACAGTATTCAACCGCATAGGACGCAGGGCTGGAGAGCAATACCAGCAGGGCGGATTGAGGACAATCAATCGCAATCAAAACACCCAAGACCTTGCGGCAGTCATTATTCCCAGCGTCAGGGCTACAATGACCGCCATGATTGACAGGTTTCAATTAATCAGTCCAAAGCAATCGCCGTATGAGCGATTTATAGAGCAATATATCAACACACAGGTCGGTTCACACATCCAAAACATCGAAGCGACAACGATGAATCAGATACGCAGGGCGATTCTTGAGGGAACAGAGCAAGACTTAGGCCCAGAACCTATTTCAAGGCTCATACGAGGCCGTGTAGGGGGTGACTTTGGTCGGCGTAGGGCAATCACTATCGCAAGGACAGAAACGCACTCAGCGGCCTCCTATGCCAATAATGCGGTTGCCAAGGAATCAGGCGTAAACCTCAAAAAGCGATGGGTCAGCACCAATGACGAGCGCACGAGAGAGCATCACAGGGCTATCAATGGTCAAGAGGTGGGCATGGATGAGGATTTCATTGTCCCATACAAGGGTGTGGACTATGCAATGGGATTTGCTGGAGACCCAAGGGGCGGCCCTGCAAATGTGATAAATTGCAGATGTGTCATTGTTTATTTTGAGGATGAGGATGTCATCATTGATGACCCTGTTACAGAGCCAGTGACAGAGCCAGACTTTGTTGACCCAACGCCAGAACCAGAAATACCAAAGCTGGCGAGTTTCAAGATTACGCCATTGTCAGCAATTACGTTCAGAGATGCAAAGACAGCCAGAAAGAATGTGCAAGAGTATGTTGATGAAGGTAACAAAGACCCAAGGCATCTATCGGAGACTCGATTTGCTGGAAGCTCAAACCTAGCATTTGGCAAAACACCCGACGGGTTTGATAAAGAGATTTACGTCGCCCTTGATGCTATACTTGAGGACTTTAAAAAACTTGCGCTTATTTTTAATGTGCCTGATTTAAGAGGTTTTGCACAGGTTCCAAAGCGTAGGCAAAAAAGAGCCAATGCGTCTATGGGCGATGCTGTCATGGACATCAACAATTCCCGCATGGGCAGAGATGGGCGTTTAGGCTCAGAGGAAAGGTGGCGGTTAGAAGGGGAAACAAACACATGGATACGACCAGACGGGCCAGAAAAAGAAAAATGGAACGCAGTTAAGGGGGATAGACCTTGGAGCGTTGCCGCTTATCAATCAACGAGATTTGAACAATTCCGAAGCACAATGATTCACGAATTTGCACACCACGTTCATCAGATGTATAAAATCAATAAGGCCGAGGTTGACGATAAGCTATCGAGAGGCAGGTGGCGTGATGTAGAACCGCCCATTGAGCGCAAAATCAAGTTTACACGAAACAGGCAAGGCGCAAGTGAGTATTCAGACCACAACGCCAAGGAATGGTTTGCAGAGAACTTTGCAACTTATTTCAACGGCAGACCAGATTTAGCAGACCCCAAATTCATCAAGATAATCGAAGAAATGGCAGAAGGAGCATATGATGACTTATAATGAGCTTACAGAAGAACAGCAAAGCGCAGTGGACGCAATCAAGAAAATCACAAACGAAAATGAGGACTTTCTGACGGACGAACAGATTGCCGAGATTGATAAATTGGCAGAGGACTTGCCTGAAGATTTCCAGCCTTGGATTGGTGAGCTTTTAGCACTTTACGAATACGCATAAAAAACCGCCCCCAAGGGAGGTTGAGGGCGGTGAACTTGGTGATTCGTTTTTAGAATAAATTAATAATTGCCTATTGTCATCTCCTTATAAGGCTCATAGTCAAGAATAATCTCTAAGCCAGAATTATTCTCTATGCTTTCAATCTGTATCTCTTTCGATATTTGAAAGCCGTGTTTTTCAATTATCATCTCAGTTGATTGCAATAATTCATCAATCATCATTTTAATTTTTGAGTCTTTATCTGTCATATCTTAGTCCAATCTATCTTGTGCGTAAGCTGTGATGCCATACTTTTTGAGAACATCCGCATATGCCTTTGCCCCAGCAGATTTGGCATCTACGTTTTGACCGAAGTGGTTAGCAGGGTTGTAAACTTCAAAGCCTCTGCCAAACATGCGTTTTTTAAAGCCAGCCGCTTTCATAGCCTTACCAGTTTTTGAGCGCAGGTCGCAGGGAATTGTAACCCAAGCAAAACCGCACGGATACTCAGGCTCGCCGTAACGACAGTCTGGTTTGTTTGCCATATGCTCTGCAAGAAACTTTGCAGTTGCTTCTTTAGCGGCGGCGGTTGCTTCTTCGTGAATTTGAATAAAATCTAACATTAATATCTCCTTGAGTTAGTAGGGGCGGCTTACACCGCCCCCGATAAATTAAAAATTATAGTCGTGGAATTTTATGGCGGAATTTGAAAGGTGATGCTTGCCATAAGAAGACTTCCAAGCACCATTCTTGTTAAGTCTGGCACGAATTACAGGGTTTGCTTCGTTGCTTTTGATATTCCAAACTTGCTTGTCTTGGTTAACACAATGACCAGCAAAACCGCCCGAAATCCATTCAGGCTTCCATTCGCCTTTTTCTGCATCCATCTCGCGGATTTCAATGGTCTTATCAGAAATCACACGAACAATCTCAAAAGGCGTAGCATCTGAATATCCATGAAAATTAGCATATTCATACTCAATAGCCTCAACCTTAAATGAGTGAAGCTTTATTCCATGTTTAGTTTTGTCAACAGATGAAAGCTTTGATATTGCGTTGTGTGCATCCTGCTCAGTTGAGAAAGATGAGGCTTCTTGAGCATGTATCGTGTGGCTGATTTTTCCACGCTCTAGTGACTCTTCAACATCTACAAAAAATTCGTTATTGTGGAGGTCTAAGACTTCACCTTCGTAAGTTCTCATAGTTATGATAGTTTTGATATAAAATTTAGTAAACATTTAAATCTCCTTGAGTTTCATTTAACAATATAAAGAATATAAATGTTATTGGAATAACATTCAACCCCTAAATTAAATAATTTGTAATTATTTTTATCTCAAGATATAGTGGTCATATTATGCCGATACCACAACCCAATGCGGGTGAGAGTGATAAGGACTATATGGAGCGTTGCATGGGCAACGACACCATGCTTGCGGAATACCCAAACACCAGCCAGAGGGCGGCGGTTTGCATGACACAGATGGAGCCAAAGATGACAGATGAGCTTGATACAAACTATCTGGACACTGTTGCAGAAATCAAAGCCTATCATGACGATGATGATGAGGATAAGGGTGAGTTTGAAGGCTACGCATCTATTTTCGGAAACAAAGACCTTGGCAACGATGTTGTTGATATGGGCGCATTCAAAAAATCATTGCGCCGCCGTGGGGCGAAGGGTGTAAAACTTTTATATCAACACGATACCAAACAGCCCATTGGTGTGTTTGATAATATCAAAGAGGATGACCGAGGGCTGTATGTCAAAGGCCGCTTGGCACTTGGCACACAAAAAGGTCGAGAGGTATTTGAATTGATGAAGATGGGAGCCATTGATGGGCTGTCCATCGGATATAAGGTTGACAGCAAGGGTTATCAATATGACCAAGGCGGCAAGCGTAGACGCTTGAAAGAGGTTGACCTTATGGAAATTTCTGCCGTGACTTTCCCGATGAACCCACAGGCTACAATTCAGGCTGTGAAAGCGGAGGGTCGCACAGTTAGGGAGTGGGAGGGTTTTCTTCGGGATGAAGGAGACCTGAGCCGTTCCGATGCAAAGATAGCGGCAAAGGCCGTTATTGACGCTTTGACTTGTCGGGATGACGAGACACAAGCTGACTTAATCAACGCTATAAAGCAAGTAACCGAAACCATGAAAGGCTAGTAAAATGACAGATGAAGTCAAAAACTATGTTGAGGAAATGGGACGGACTTTTGAGGAATTTAAGTCAACGATGGAAACTCGTTTGTCTGAAGTTGAATCAAAAGGCCAAGCAGACCCTTTGACCGAGACAAAACTCAACAACATTGAGGGAGACCTTGATAAGCTTGAGGATTTCAACCAGAAGCTAACTCTGCAAGAGCAAGAGCATAAGCAACTGGAAGAAAAATTAACACGCTTCGAAACAATGCTGAAGCGTCCTGATGCCGCTATTGAAACCGCAAATGTCGATATGGCAGTTAAGGCGTTTGACCAGTATCTTCGTAAAGGTGACAGCGACCTCACACCAGAGGAAAAGAAATCCTTAACAGTCGGTGATAATACCGCCGCAGGTTTTCTTGCACCACCAGAGTATGTCAATGAACTGATTAAAACTGTAACCGAGATTTCACCAATGCGTTCAATCGCAAGAGTGCGTCCGACCACACAGAAGTCAGTCCAGATGCCATCACGCACAGCTACTTTCTCCGCCGTATTTACAGCAGAGCAAGGCACACGTTCTGAAACAACAGGATACACAACTCAGCAGGAAGAAATTCCTACACACGAGATGTATGCCCTTGTTGATATTTCTGAGCAATTGCTTGAGGACAGTGTTTTTAATCTTGAGGCAGAGATGCAACAAGAGTTCGCTACACAGTTCGCAAAAGCTGAAGGTACAAAGTTCGTAACAGGCACAGGCGTTGGAGCACCAGAAGGCATTACAATTAATGCCGATGTTGCAACAACTAACTCTGGCTCTGGTACAGTATTGACAGCCAATGGATTGCTTGACCTTGTTCACGCAATTAAGTCTGACTATACGAACAATGCTACATTTGTGTTTAACCGCACTACATTAGCGGCAATTCGTAAGTTGCAAGACACCGCAGGTCAGTATGTATTCCAAGCTGGTATGCTTCTCACAGGTGGCGTTCCTAATACAATTCTAGGATATCCATATGTTGAAATGCCAGATATGCCAGACGTTGCGTCAAGCGCAAAGCCTGTTGCATTCGGTGACTTTAGCCGTGGATACATGATTGTAGACCGAGTAGGTCTGGCAGTTCTTCGTGACCCATTCACACAGGCGACTAGCGGCAATGTCCGTTATTATGCCCGTAAGCGTGTTGGTGGTCAGGTTGTTCTTGCTGAAGCAATCCGTACACAAACTATTAGCGCATAAGGAGTAAGATATGTACGATTTATCAAATTCCATAAACCCAGCCGTATCACTTGCCGCCGCCGTTCGCACAGCCGCCGCAAATGGTACAGGTGTTGACCTTAAAGGCTATGAAAGTGCAACCATCCTTGTTGACGTAGGTGCTGAAGGCGACACTTTGTCTGGCTCAGTATTTTTTGAGGTTTCATTGGAAGAATCCGATGACGACTCAACATACACTGATGTTGCACAGGCAGGTATCATTGACGGCACTATTGCCGCAGGTGGTATCTTTTTGAAGCTTGACGGGACAGCAGGTGGTAACCCTGACTCAACAGGCGGTATTTTCCGTGTCGGTTATGTCGGCGGGAAAAGATACGTCCGTGTAGTTCTTGCTAAGACAGGCACACATTCAACTGGCACACCTATCGGTGCTATGGTTGTGCGTGGTCATGCAAGACATACAGGTGACAATGCATTTACACCACATAATGCATAAGTAATCCCTCTGGAAGTGCGGGGTTCTCCTCTTTGCCCCGCACTTCTTAGGAGTTTAATATGACTATAAAAATTTTACATAGATGCCAAGCCGCCGCAGATGAACACGGGTCTGTAACTCGTTACTATGAGGTCGGTGATGTTGTTGAAACTGCACAGCCTTGGCAAGCAAAAATCGCATCAGCACTAGTTGAGGCTGGTCTAGCCGCCGAGACAAAGGTGGTAAAACCAAAAGAAACTAAAACCAAAGCTAAGAAATAGGTGATTAATGGCAGGTCTCACAATCGTTGCAGATGTTTCAGACGAGCCAATCAGCGCAGACAATGTGCGTGAATATGCACACATAGATGATGGCGTAGAAACCACAGTCATCACCAATATGATAAAGTCCTCACGTTTGTATGTTGAGAATTACTTGGGGCGCAGTCTCTTGAACCGCACACTCAAACTAAGCATTGATTATGTTGATGAGGTTGACCAGCCACTTTGGGAAGGCACACGCATCGGGCCTGATATGGCTATTAGGCGCAGATATATACAGCTACCTAGACCTCCAGTTGTAAGCGTGACCCATGTGAAAACTTTTGATGATTCTGATACGGAAACCACGCTTGCATCTAGTAAATACTATGTTGACAATCAGCGAGAGCCAGCAAGGGTTGTGCTTCGCAATGGCGAGACATGGCCCACGGCTTTGAGGGTGGCGAATGCAATAGAGATTACTTATGTCTCAGGCTATGGCGCATCACGCTCAAACGTGCCAGAGGCGATTATTCAAGGGCTATTGAGCCACATAACATTTATGTATGAGAACAGAGGCGATGCATATGGTAAGCCACAGAACCCACTACCTCATTCAATCAAATATCTTCTTGACCCATACAAGGTTCTAAACTTTAGCACAGACCCATTCAACGACAGCGTGTCAGGTTATTGATATGATTGGGGCTATGCGGCATCAGGTTAAGATACAGTCGCAGTCTGGTTCAGCAGATGGTGGCGGCTCAACTAATTTATCATATTCAAATGTGGCAACAGTTAATGCTTCTATAAAACCAATGTCGGGCGGTGATAGGCTATTTGGTGACCAGATAGAGGAGCGTATAACTCATATGATAACCATACGCTTTAGGCGTGATGTCACTTATAAAAACCGCCTGAAGTATGATTTTGCGGATGGCGGGACAAACTACAGCCGCATATTTAATATTCGTAGGGTTATCAATCGGGACACACGCAACAGGTTTCTTGATATTCTTTGCGAGGAAGGGGTTGCGACATGAGGGTGTCTGTTGACGTTAAGCACAAAAGCAAGATTAAGAGTGTTACAGGCCAGTACGAAAAGCAAGCGCAAAGGGCTGTGTTTTTGGGTTGTTCAAAGATACAGGAAATAGCAATCACTGAAATCCCTAGCGGTGGTAGGACAGGCCGTCAATATCGCAGAGGTGGCAAAATGCATACAGCGTCAGCCGCAGGCGAATATCCAGCATCAGATAATGGCAATCTTGTTCAAAACATTTTTGTTAATATTGCAGTTGGCGGTCTTTCGGGGGTTGTTGAAAGCAAGGCAAATTATTCATCCATGCTTGAGTATGGCACAAGCAAGATGGCGGCAAGACCATTCATGCAACCATCAGCAGAAAGAGCAAGGCCGTTCATTCGTAAGAAATTTGCGGAGCTAAAAGCAAAATGAGTCTACACAGTTGGCCCTTACAGCAAGCTATATTCTCAAAGCTCAATGGCGCAAGCCTTGTGAACTACGATGGTGATGCGATTACAGGTGTGTTTGATGATGTCCCAGAGCAGACAGTTTATCCCTATGTCGTTATCGGTGAAGAGACCGCTACGGAGAATGGGGCAAAAGATGTTGATGCCCACGAGCATACTTTGACAATCCATGTTTGGTCACAGTATCGGGGACTCCAAGACATCAAAAAAATCATGCAACAAATATATACTCAGCTTCATAATACTGCTATAACAGTATCAGGTGCTAACCTT